>OHCF01000777.1_pt1 | contig 14918 bp, 10 predicted proteins | sample 1577511 | NCBI WGS metagenome assembly OHCF01 (sample SAMEA3879568, study PRJEB24766) | human gut metagenome | biome: human-associated habitat; feature: feces | place: USA | collected 1985/1987 | reverse complement strand
CCCCCCCGGCAGCTTTCCGCTCAGGTCTGCGCTGCGCCGTCGACGGACAGGATCTCACCCGTTACATAGCTTGCCAGATCGCTGGCGAGAAACAGATAGGCGTTGGCGACCTCCTGCGGCTCGCCGATGCGGCCGAGCGGGATGGGCGCGCTGATGCGGTCGATCAGCTCCTTCGGCAGGGCCGCGACCATATCCGTCCGCGTGACGCCGGGCGCGACCGCATTGACGCGGATGCCCGCACGGCCAAGCTCCCGGGCGAGGCTGCGTGTCAGGCCGTTGACGGCAAATTTGCTGGCGGGATAGCCGACGCCGCTCGGCTGACCATAGAGGCTGACCATGGAGCTGGTGTTGATGATGCAGCCCTTCCCTGCCGCGCGCATGATCGGCTCGACGGCCTTGCAGCCGTGGAACACCGCCGTGACATTCAGGTCCATGATGCTTCGGAACGCCTCGGGCGAATAGTCCGCCAGCGGTTCCCGCGCGGAGATGCCGGCATTGTTCACCAGAATATCCACCCCGCCGAAGGTCTGTGCGACCTCCTGCACGGCCCGCTCCACGGCGGCATAGTCCGTCAGATCGGGCCAGAGGCCCATCACCGGCCAGTCCGGCTGCTCCTCCCGCAGCTGCGCCAGCGCTCTCTGCACGGAGGCCTCCCGGCTGCCGAACAGCGCCACCTTTGCCCCATTGTGCAGGAACGTCCGGACAACGGCAAGCCCGATGCCGCGCGTTCCGCCGGTCACGATCGCAATTTTTCCGTTTAACATATCCGTTACTCCTTTCCATCGATCCATTATTTATTCAGTATTGTTTTATCGATTCAATAGTATCAAATATTTCCGCAAAAATCAATCTTTTTTTCATCAGGATCATAGACGGTGTGCATGATTGGGCTCCGGCTTGACAGTTTCCTCCGCATTCGGTATGATATAAAGGAATGATTACCTGCGGAAGGAAGCGACTGTCCTGAAACCCGGAACCGACTATCTGATCACTGAAAGGCCCGCGCGGGCGCTTTTGAAATTCTCCCTGCCGATGATCGTCGGCAACCTTTTCCAGCAGGCCTATACCATCGTAGACTCCGCAATCGTCGGCCACTACAACGGTGAAGCGGCGCTGGCCGCCGTCGGCGCGTCCTCCGCGCTCACAACGATCTTCATCTGCGTGGCCATCGGCGGCGGCATCGGCGCCTCCGTCATCATCAGCCAGCATTTCGGCGCGAAGCGCTTTGCCCGCATGAAGTCCGCCGTCTACACCGCCCTGCTGACGTTTCTGGCCGTCAGCGTCCTGCTGGCTGGCGTCGGGCTGCTGTGCAGTGAGCAGATCATGACCGCCCTGAAGACTCCGCCCGACGCGCTGGAGATCGCAGTCACCTATCTGAACATCTATTTCTATGGTCTGCCCTTTCTCTTTCTCTATAATATCCTGTCCTCCCTGTTCAATGCGCTCGGAAAATCGCGCATCCCGCTGTATTTCCTGATTTTTTCCTCGCTGCTGAATGTCGTGCTGGACTGGTATTTCGTCGCCGTGCTGCACCGGGGCGTGCCCGGCGCAGCCTATGCCACGTTTCTGGCGCAGGGCCTGTCCGCCGTGCTGTCGTTCGGCGTGTTCCTGCTGGAGCTGCGGCGCATCCCGGAGCGCTCGAACGGTCTGTTCCGCTTCGGAGAGCTGCGCGCCATGACGCGCGTGGCCCTGCCGTCCATCCTGCAGCAGTCCACGGTCTCCATCGGCATGATGCTCGTGCAGTCCGTGGTCAACGGCTTCGGCACGCAGATCCTCGCGGGCTTTTCCGCTGCGGCGCGCATCGAATCGCTGTGTATCGTGCCCATGGCCGCCATCAGCAATGCCCTGTCCTCCTACACGGCGCAGAACATCGGCGCGGAGAAACCGGAGCGCGTGCCGCAGGGCTACCGCGCGGCCAATCGGATGATCGTGCTGATCTCCGTGCTGCTGTGCGTCCTTCTGGAGCTGTTCCGCACGCCGATCATCGCCATGTTCCTCGATGCCGCCCCCTCGCCCGAGACCGTGGCGACCGGCGAGCACTATCTGCAGTTCATCGGCTTTTTCTTCTGCTTCATCGGCTTCAAAATGGCTGTAGACGGCATCCTGCGCGGCGCGGGCGACGTGAAAATGTTCACGATCGCAAACCTCGTCAATCTGGCCATCCGCGTGCTGCTGTCGTGGCTCTGCGCGCCGCTCTGGGGCGTCGAGATCGTCTGGTACGCCGTGCCGGTCGGCTGGCTGGCAAACTTTGTCATCTCCTTCGCACATTACCGCACCGGAAAGTGGAAGGAAAAACGAATCGCTTAAAAAATCCGCGCCGTCCTGCACAGCAGGACGGCGCGAATTTTTTGCTTGATTTCAGATCAGCGTGCCGCTCGGCGCAACGCCGATGGCATACTCGACTGCGATGGCGACCAGCACGACGAGCAGCGAGATGATAAAGCCGTGCAGCATGGGCTTCAGGCCCGCCCTGCGCATGTCGGAGAAGCTCGTGTTCAGGCCGATGGCAGCCAATGCCGTGACCATGAGAAACTTGCTGATATCCTTGAGCACGGAGGCGACGGAGGCCGGGATGAAGCCGAGGCTGTTCACGCCGCACAGGGCGAGAAAGCCGAGGATGAACCACGGGAAGACGGACTTCATATTGACCCTGACGGCCGACGGGTCGCCCGCCGCTTCCTTCTTTTTCACATGCATGCCGATGAGGGCAAAGATCAGCACCGTCGGGATGATCGCCAGCGTGCGCGTCAGCTTCACCATCGTGGCGAAATCGCCCGCCTGCTCACTGAAGGCGTAGCCCGCCGCCACGACGCTCGATGTGTCGTTCACGGCCGTTCCGGCCCAGAGGCCGTAGGCCGCATCGGACAGGCCGAGCCAGCGGCCGAGGATCGGGAACAGCACGATCATCGCCATGTCGAACAGGAACGTCGCGGACATGCCGTAGGCCACGTCGACATCCGTCGCGTCAATGACGGGCGCGATGGCCGCAATGGCAGAGCCGCCGCAGATGCCCGTTCCGGCGGAGATGAGGTTGCTCATCTTCCAGTTCAGGCCGAGCGCCTTGCCGATGAAATAGCCGACGCCGAAGCAGGTGGCCAGCGTGAAAAGCATGACCGTCAGTGAAAAGCGGCCGACCTTCAGCACCGTCATGATGTTCAGGCTCGCGCCGAGCAGGATGATGGCGAGCTTCAGTACCTTTTTGGACGTGAAGCGGATACCGGGCGACGTGACCGCGTTTGGCTTGAAGAAGCGGTTGATGACCATGCCGATGAACAGCGCAATGACGGACGCGCCGATCAAATGCAGGCCAGCCAGCCCCTCGAGATACTCCAGTCCCTTGGCCGCGGCCGCAATGACGAGCGCCATTGCCAGACCGGGCACCATTTTCCAGATCGTTTTCATAAGAACCCTCCGTTTTTTCTGTAGCGATTGCATTATAGCACGCCCGTGTGATAAAATAAAATTATTCTTTAGAATAAAACGATTCCATGTCGTTATCAAGGAGGGCATTCATGGACCGGAGGCTCGAGACATTTCTGGCTGTCTGCCAGACGATGAATTACCGCCGCGCGGCTGAGGCGCTGCACCTGACGCAGCCCGCCGTGACGAAGCAGATCCAGTCGCTGGAGGCGTCCTACGGCGTCCGCCTGTTTTCCTATGACGGACGGAAGCTGAGGAAGACCGCCCCCGGCAGCGCGCTGGAGGTCTTCGCCATCTCGCAGCGCCATCAGGAGCAGGAGCTGGAGCGTGCGCTGCATGCCGCTCCGCGCAAAATTCTCCGCGTCGGCGCGACGAAGACCATCGGCGACTATATCCTCCCGCCCGCCATCTGCAGCTTTGTCCGCGCGCCGGAGCACGAGCTGCAGTTCACCGTGGACAACACGACGCGCCTGCTCGGGCAGCTCGAGGCGGGGCAGCTGGATTTTGTGGTCGTGGAGGGCATTTTCGACAAGCGCCGCTATGACAGCTTCCTGCTGCGGGAGGAGCCGTATATCGGCATCTGCGCGGCCGGACACCGCTTTGCCGGGCGGCGCGTCACGCCGGAGGAGCTGCTGAGCGAAACGCTTCTGCTGCGGGAGCCCGGCTCCGGCACGCGCAGCATCCTCGAGCGCGAGCTGATGCAGGTGAGCTACAGCACGGCGGCATTTTCCCGGACGATCTGCATCAGCAGCTTTCCCGTCATCCGCGCGCTGACGGCGGCGAACTGCGGCATCAGCTTTCTCTATGAAGCCGTGGTGCGCGGCAGCCCGGAGATCGGCAGCTTCACCTGTCCCCCGCTCACCGGACGGCACGAGCTGAATGTCGTTTTCCTGCAGCATACCGGCGCAGGCAGCCTCGCCCGCGAATTCGTCGCGCCAGTCATGGAGCAGTTCCCCTGACCGGCCGACAGAAATACCGGCGACGAGCGAACGATCGGTACAGACCGCCGATAAAACGCACAAGCCGATTGCGTCTGCAGCGGCGTTCCCTGAGCGCCATGCACATCTGCAAATTCCCACGCACTCCGTCGACCGCACAGGTTCCCGGATTTGTCATTGCGAGGAGGCCGCAGGCCGACGTGGCAATCTCGGGGAGGCACCTACGATTTCACCGATAGCTTTCCAATGATCCGGCCAGCTACTGTGAGATTGCCGCGTCGCTTCGCTCCTCGCAATGACACGTCAGGTAGTGCCTTGGTGCACCAGCGGTCTTCTGCCGTTGAATGCCCCCCTGCTAGGCGCTTAGGGAACGCCGCTACAGACGCAATCAGTGCGTTCCATTTTAACTATGGTCTGTACAGACCGGCAGCATTGCGCCGGTCGGGGCATCGGCCCCTACGCATTAAATGATACTGCCTGCACACGGGCGCTCGCTGAGCGCCCCTACGGCGTCTAACGATACTGCCTGCACCGGCGGGCTGGGAGCAGTCCGCCCTACGGATTCTGTCGATCGTGCCTGCGTGGTAAAGGATCAGCCCCTGCGGGGCGGTTGGCCTTGCAGGGGCTGATTGATCAGTTGTTTGTGAGGAAGTCTACGAGGCGGCAGAGCATGGTTGCGATTTCGGCGCGGGTGGCGTTGCTGCGGGGCTCAAGGGTGGTCGGGGAGGTACCGTTGATGATACCGGCACCGACGGCCCACTGGATCGGCTCGCGCGCGTAATCGGAAATTCGGTTGCGGTCGCTAAAGCCCGAAAGGTCGCCGCTCGCAATGCAGGTATAGCCGCAGAGCACAGCGTAGCGGTACAGGAAGGCCGCCAGCTGCTCACGGGTCACGGGGTCATTCGGGGAGAATTCCGTCTCGCTCGTGCCGTTGCAGACGCCAACTGCCTTGGCCCAGTTGACGGCGTCGTAGTACCACTGGCCCTCTACGACATCGTCGAAGGCCTTCTGCGCATAGACTCTCGGGCGGTCGCTCATGTTGTAGAGCACCTGCACGACCATTGCGCGGCTCGTGGTGGCCAGCGGCTCGAAGGTGGTTTCGCTCGTGCCGTTCATCAGGCCGAGCCAGTAGACATCATGGACATATGGGAAGTACCATTCGTTTTCCGGAACGTCGACGAAGGGCGTCTTTGCCATGTCGAGGAATTCCAGCCCGTTCTCCTTTGCGTACTGCTCGGCATAAGTACCGGTCGTGCCGTAGACGGTGGTAACGCCGGATCGAACAGGAAGATTTGCAGGAAGCCGCTCAAGGCATGCGGGCGTGTAAAGGTCGTTGATGATTTGGCCCCACTCCTCGGTGAACGCGCCATCCTCCACCACGCGGACATAGTCGCCGAGAACGAGTGAGGTGTTGTAATTTTTGCAGGTGCCTTCCACCTTGGTGATCGGCATTCCGTTGACCGCAGAGTCCATCACGAAAAGATTGCCATTGAAGGACGGATCGCGCAGGCTGACAAGGTAGATCGCCGTCAGCTCGTTGCCGTCCACGCGGAACACGCCGCTGTTGGCCGGCACATACTGGCTATCCGGATGGGCGTCCATCGGAATCAGGTCGCTGGCAAAGGCTCTGTGCTTTTCATAGCCGACACAGGTGTGACTGGCAAACAGCTTGGAGCCATAGGCGCTGCACTCCGGCGAAAGAGAGAAGTTTTGGGGCAGATAGTAGTAGTCGAGGGCATGGGCCCCCACGAAATTTTTCTCGATGTTGACCTCATTGTTGGGCAAGCTGACGAATACCAGATCGAATCCGGCAATGGAAATATGGTCGATAAAGGTCATGGTGTCCGGCAGGATAACGCCGACAACGCCTTCAAGATCGGTCAGGCCAAAGGTGTCGAGCCTCGTAACAGGGTATCCGTTCACATACTGCGGGATCTCCAGCACTTGCGGCAGGCTTCCCTTCACCGTGCTGTGGATTTCTGCATAGCCTTCCTCCGGATAGAGCCAGTAGACAACGCCGTCGATCACGACCTCGTGATGCGTCGCTGCAAAAACCGTCGGGACGGCGGACAGCAGAAGGGCAAAGGCAAGAATCAGGCTGAACAAACGTTTTTTCATTGTGTCTGCTCCTCTCATTTTTGTGATGTCTCCATTATACCTGTTGATTCTAAGCTCGTCAATGCAAAATACCCTCGCGGGAAACATTTGTCGTTTTTGGGGAAAACTGCCAGCATGGATTATCCGCAGGGCAGGCATTCCTAAGTCCGCTGGTGCAGGTGGGGGCGCTTTGGTGAATAGTAAATAATGTAAATAGGTGTGCCTGACGGCACAAGCATGCCCCGACCCTACAACACAAAACACCGCCCGGTGGGAGCTTTGCTCCCGCCAGGCGGTCGTGCGAAAGGGGGTCGTCTGTTTGACTCAGCCAATGGCCTCGGTGCGGTAGATGAACTTCACGCTGCCGTCCATTGCGGCGTCCAGGCCGGAATAGGTCTGGTAGTCGCCGGAGATACCGGCCAGCGCGCGGGCGCGCTCCAGCAGCGGCTCCACATCGCCGTCCATGGCGTCGACGAGCTTCTGGAAGCCCTCCTCATTGAGCTGCTTCAGACCGTCGGACAGCTGCATCGCGCCGTCGCGCAGCGCCGTCACGCCGTCGATGAGGGCGGACGCGCCGTTGCTCAGCGTGGCCGTGCCGTCTGCCAGCCGGCTTGCACCGGCATAGAGGCTGGAAGCGCCGTTCTGCAGACTGGCTGCGCCGCTCTGCAGCTTCGCAGCACCCGCGGCCGCGCTGTCCACGCCGCCGGTGTAGGCCTGCAGGCCGACATAGAACTGATAATAGCCGTCAAGCTGAGATTTCAGGGCGCTGATGCTGGCTGCGCCGGAGCTTGCCTGCTCCAGAGCAGCCGTGATCTGATCCTGCACCTCGGGAGAATTCATGTTCTGGTCGATGAGCGTCTGGATCTGCGCCGCAGTCTGCTGGTCGATGAGGGCCGCGATATCGGCGCTTGCCATCTGCGCGGCGACCTGCTGGGAGATGAGCGCCTGCACATCGTCGGAGGCCATCTGGGCGTTGATCGCAGCCTCGATCTGTGCCTGCTGCTCCTCCGAGATCGTGCCGTCGGCAATACCGGCCGCATACGTCTCCGGGGTCAGGCCCATGGCCGCAAGGACCTTCGCCGTGACCTGCTCACGGACCGCAGCCATGACCTGCTCGGTCACATTCTGCTGCACGGCGGCAGTAACAGCCGCGCAGATGGTCGCTTCCTGTGCATTGACGGCAGCCGTTACCTTGGCAAGAGCCGTCTGATAAGCCTGCTCATAAACGGCGGTCTGATCGAGAGAAGCCAGCGCGCCGTTGAGCACCTCGGCATAGTTGCCGATCGTCAGCTGTGGGATGCTGAGGCCCGCTGCGTTGATCTGCGTCGTGGCAGCGGCCAGCAAAGACTGGAACACCTGCTGCGCGCCCGCGTTCAGGGCCGCGCTCTGGCCGGACAGGGTGGAAAGGCCGCCGTTCAGGGTCTGCATACCGTTTGCCAGCTCGGCAGCGCCTGCGTTCAGGCTGCCCGCGCCGGTCTTCAGGGCGGCAGCGCCGTTGTTCAGCGTGCCGACGCCGTCCACGAGCGTCTGGGACTTCTCAAGCAGGGTCTCAAGGCCCTCATACAGCTCGGAAGAGCCGTCGAGGAGCTGCTGCATGGCGTCGGTCAGCTTGGCGAAGGATGCCTTCAGGTCGTCGACCGTCTCAAAGTCGCTGTCCTGCAGCGCGCTGAAGACGGAGTTCGTCGCGAGCGTCAGGGTCGTGTCGAGTGCGAAGTCCGTCACGTCGGCGCTGACCTCGACATAGTCCGGCAGCTCCAGCGTATTGCGGTCGATGTTCAGGTCGTCCTGCAGGCCCGGGAAGGCGATGCCGACGACAACGGTGTGCGAGCCGTCATTCACGACGCGGCCGTTCGTGACCTCGATGTTCGTGAAGCGCTCGTTGTCCAGCAGCATACCGGTCAGCGCGGCAAACGGGACATAGAGCGTCTCCTCCTTGCCGTCCACGGTCGCGGTCGTCGTGCAGTGGTTCTCATAGTCGAAGCGGATGGTCACCTTGCCGCTCTTGCCCGCCAGCTCGGCCGGGGCGATGTCCTTGCCGTCGAGCTGGTAGCTGATGTTCATGGTCACGGGCAGCTCCGTTTCGCTCTTGCCCTGATAGTAGATGTCATTGCCCTGTGCATCCCACGTCAGGCTCGTGCCGTTCGCGGTCCACGTCTCGTCGCCCTTGACGTTCTCGATGTCCGTCAGGTCCGAGACGTCCTGCAGGCTCGTTTCCTTGTTCGGATTTTTGAGCCAGTCGCTGACGATCACGCTCTGCTGCTTGCCGTCGGCTCCGGCGATGACATAAACGGTCTCTTCCTTCGAGGCGCGCTCCTCCGCCGCAGCGGAGGCCGCCTTCGTATCCTGCGGGGCGTGCAGCGCCCCATTCTCCGCATGGACCGACGCGCCGGTGATCGTGCAGATCAGCGCAGCGCACAGGCAGCCGGAGAGAATTTTATATCCGGTCTTTGTCATGATCTTCGTTCCTCCTGTCTTCGATTCTCAGCGGGCAGAAGCATCCTGCTTCTCCGCGTGTTTTCTGGAATGATTGCAATGGCGCATGCCAAGCGTCGTGGCGCACACGAGCCGGTCGCACAGAAGCAGCAGTGCCGGCAGGATGAGGATGACGCAGAGCATACTGACGATGGCGCCGCGCGCCATGAGCATGCACATCGAGCTGATGATGTCGATGTCGGAATAGATGGCCACGCCGAACGTTGCGGCGAACAGGCCCATGCCGCTGACGATGATCGAGGGGATCGACGTCGAAAGCGCGGTGATAACGGCAGGCCGCTTCTCCTTGCCCGCAAGGCGCTCGGCCTTATAGCGGGTCGTCATCAGGATGGCGTAGTCCACTGTCGCGCCAAGCTGGATCGTGCTGATGCAGATCGGGGCGATGAACGGCAGCGACTGGCCGAGGAAATGCGGCAGGCCGAGGTTGATGAAAATAGCCAGCTCGATAACGGCGATGAGCAGGAACGGCAGCGAGATGCTGCGCTCCACGAGCAGGATGATGAGGAAGATCGCAAGGATCGACACCGCGTTGACGACCTTGAAGTCGTGATCGGTCGTTTCGATCATGTCCTTCATGCACGGGGCCTCGCCGATGAGCATACCGGTCGGATCATATTTCTTCAGAATGGCATTGAGCGAATCGATCTGGGCATTCACTTCGTCGCTTGCGACCTTGTACTCGGAGTTGATGAGCAGCAGCTCCCATTTGTCGCTCTTGAGAATAGAGCGGACAGAATCCGGCAGGATCTCCTCCGGCACGCCGGCGCCGACGACGGATTCCAGGCCGAGGACGTATTTCACGCCGTCCACCTGCTCCATATCGGAGATCATGCTGCGCACCTGCTTCGACGGCAGGGACGCGTCCACGAGCAGCATGTGCGTTGAGGCAATATCGAACTCCTCGGAGAGCTTGCTGTTTGCGATAACATACTCCATGTCCTCCGGCAGGCACTGGCCCATGTCGTAGTACACTTCGTCGTTCGTCTTGTCATAGGCGAAGTAGAACACCGGAGCCAGTACCACGAACAGCGCCAGGAACACCGGGAACACCTTCGTCACGCCCTTGGCCAAGCCATCCATCTTCGGAAGGATGGAGCGATGGCGCGTCTTCTGCAGGGGCTTGTCGAGCAGCAGGATGAGCGACGGCAGGACCGTCACGCAGGACAGCACACCGAGCAGGACGCCCTTCGCCATCACGATGCCGAGGTCGCGTCCCAGCGTGAACGACATGAAGCACAGGGCCAGGAAGCCCGCGATCGTCGTGATGGAGCTGCCGACGACGGACGTCAGCGTGGCGCTGATGGCGTGAGCCATGGCCTCGCATTTGTCGGGGTAGATCGCGCGCTGCTCATTGTAGCTGTGCCACAGGAAGATGGAATAGTCCATCGTCACGGCCAGCTGCAGCACGGCGGACAGTGCCTTGGTGATGTAGGAAATCTCGCCCATGAACCAGTTGCTGCCGAGGTTCAGCAGGATGGCAGCGCCGATGCTGGCGAGGAACACGAACGGGATGAGCCAGCTGTCAAGGAAGACCATCATGGCCACGCACGCCAGCACAACGGCAATGGCAACGTAGATCGGCTCCTCCTGCTCGCACAGGTCCTTCAGGTCCGTCACGAGGGCGGACATGCCGGAGACGAAGCACTGCTTGCCCGCAATGGAGCGAATTTCTCGGATGGCGTCCATCGTCTCGTCCGCGGAGGTCGCGGTGTCGAAGAACACGGCCATCATCGTCGCGTCGCCGGTGTTGAAGGCGTCATAGAGCTTGTCGGGCAGAAGCTGCATCGGGATGGACGTGTCCATCAGGGAGTTGTACCACAGGACCGTCTCCACATGCTCGACGGATTCGAGCTTTTCCTGCAGGGCGGCAACGTCCTTTTCCGGCATATTCTCCACGACGATGAAGGAGAATGCGCCCTTGCCGAAGTCCTCCAGCAGTGCGTTCTGCCCGATGACGGTGTCCATGTCGTCCGGCAGATAATTGAGCATGTCGTAGTTGATCCGGGTCCCCAGCATGCCGAACACAGCCGGAATCATCAGAAGCACCGTGAGGATCAGGATCGCGACGCGGCCGCGCACGACCGCTTTGGAAAATCGCATGGTTTAACCTCTTTTCTCATAGAATTCCGCATCCAGAACATCAGGCTGCTGGTGCCGGATGATCTTGATCATGCTGCACGCGACGCAGAGGTTCAGGATGCCCTCTGCCAGCATCGCGATGCCGAGTAGGACCAGCAGCGCCCGCGCGCCGTCCATCGGGCGGAACACGAGCAGCAGCCCGGCCAGACACGCCATGATCGCAAGCGTCAGGATCAGCCACCACGGCCGCAGGCCGAAGCGCTTCGAATCCGATGCCGCCTGGATCTTGAACAGGCCGTCTGCCAGAATGCAGATGCCGAGCACCAGACAGAAGAAGCTCACAAGCTGCACGGGACGCACAAGCACGATCAGCCCGAGCACGATCAGCAGGATCCCATAGGCCAGATCGAACTGAAACGCCAGCCGGTACAGATCGCGGGAAAAATACCCCATCAGCTTCACCGCGCCGAATCCGATCATCATGCAGCCCACCAGAATGCCGAGCAGCTTCATGGAGAAATCGGGCACCGCAATGAGCAGCACGCCGAACACGCAGTACAGCGCAGAAAGGACGATGTAGCTCGTCTTCGCCGCGCGCATGAATTTCACGGAACGCATGAAAGCACCTCCTTCGATTTTTGGGCAGCCGCGCCGGGCCTGCCCCTTGGAACAGTCCAGAGTATACCCCATCGCCCACCCCCGCGCCATAGACAATGCCGCTCCCCTGCCGGATTTTCAGACACGGAGGCGGTTTTGCCTAACACATTCTCTCTAGCTCATGCGCGTTGGTTTCTTGTCTTTGTGCAATATTTATGCGCCGATTCTTTTTGTCGTTTATAGAAAAATCGAATTTTTTATATTCGTATAAAATTTTATAATATATTTAATTGAATAAATAATGTCGATATTATCAAAGGCAGCTATACCTAACTTTTTTAGCGCGTCGGATTGCACATTTATATACACGAAAGATATGCATTATTTTCTACATGTATTTCCATTGTAATTTCCCAAATGTATCTTGTTCTGAATAGCCGTCTGTGCTATACTGCCATCAGAAGCAGCGTAACAAAAATTCATATGTTTTGATTGCTAGTTCCCGCGCTGCCTCTATGTACATATAATTACCATGAGGAGGTGGCTGCCGTAACCAATCGAAAGATAATCGCAACTCAGTAGTATTCGCTATTTCAAGCAGGTAAGTAAATCCGAAAAAACATTTGATTTGAAAGGAGTATTGATATGAAAAGAAGCGTCTGTTTAATCGCGCTACTTCTTGTAGCCGCATTATGTCTGGCCACCTCAAGCGTTTTTGCCGCCGACATTTCTCCGCATGCTCCCGACTTTGATGACCCGCAGCGCCAAGCAGAAGTAGATGCCGTAAATACTCAGATTGATGAATTCATGAACAACGCTGTCGTTCCATACAGCAACTCCAGCAATGGGCTCTCCGTCCCGCTGTATCAGCAGGCCAACAGTTATTACTGCGGTCCTGCCAGCGTTCAAATGGTTGTTAAGTATATTACCGGTGTTTATATCCAGCAAAGCACACTTGCTAGTTCCATGGGAACCGCATCCAACGGTGGGACTCATGTATACCGCGTTGCTCAGGAACTCAATTCTCGTTGCGGTAGTGGAACATATCAGTATGTACACACAAGCGAGGCATCCTTCTCCGACAGTTTAATATACAGTATCAACAAGGGCCGCCCCATCATCGCACATGTAATGACCGGTGGGCTTCCTAATTACAATTACCAAAGTAATTCTGGTCATTACATCGTTGTACGAGCTTATTCAGTTTCGTTCTCGGGCACTTCGTCTTCTACGACATGCCAGTACAATGACCCGCATTACAATTCAAAGTACTACGGAACTTATACATGTACAATGTCTCAAATGCTATCTGCAATTAACGCAAATGCAGGCTATTTCATCCGCTCGACTTAATTTAATCCCGAGCAGAATTATAGGAGTTAAGTCATGAAGAACATTCGTCATCTGTGCGCTGGTTTGCTCGTCATTATAATTGTCATAATTACACTTTGTTCATGTTCCAACGATCGCAGCGAACCGACTAATGCTGTTTCTCCCGCTGGCGATGTCTTCCACGAACTCACTCTCCCCGCCGTAACGGAGGGGCAAGTCTCCGTTCTGGATGCCCGCGGCAGCCGGATCCTCTATGTGCAGGAGGAGAAGCTGCTCTCAAAGGACGGCGGTTACGCCTACTACGAGACAAAACAGGTCGGCATTTACGATGTCGATGCCCAGAAATCACTTGCCGTCTGGGAACCGGAGACGCCCGGCAACTACTTCGGCGGAGCCCTGCTGGATGGAGATGCTGCCATTCTCGCCCTCCAGCTGGACTACACAAACGCCTACCCCGCACAGTTTGCGGCCATGTACTTCGGCGGTTCGCAGCGCAGCCTCGTAGAATTCACCGGTGAACTGCAGTGGCTGCTCCCCTTCTCCGGCAAGGAGGCTCTTGCCAGCTACCGCACGGACGGCGGCGCTTTCGGTGTTTACCGTCTCTCCGCGGACGGCTGCACAGATGCTCTGCTGCTGCAGGCTGATGCGAACACCGAGCCGATGGGCGGCGATCTTGCTGTCTGCGGTGACCGCTTCTGCTATGCCTATGCCAAAAATGGCCAAGTCACCCTGTGCACCGTCTCCGCCGACGGCACGCAGGACGCTCTCACCCTGCCGGGGTCTGCGAAGCTGGACTCGTTCTGGCTGACCGATGGCGGCCCGCTCGTCTGCCAATATGTCGAAAAGGGCAGCAAGGCGCAGCGGCTGCTCACGCGCTATGCCTCTGGTGAGGCGCACGAGGTCACACGTCCGGCAGCAGACGGCGCGCTGTACCAGCTCCGCTTTGCAAACGGCTGCGGCTTTGCCGTGAATGGCAGCTGGGGGCTTCAGCTCGTGCAGCTCTCCGAGGATGGCACGGTCAGCTGCCGTGGCGTAACCGGGCTGCCCGATGAGCTCAGCTCCGTGCAAGTCCGCATTCTGTCCAGCGGCGACGGCAGCTTCTGCCTGTTCTACCCCGAGGCACAGCGGCTGTTCCGCGCCGTACCAACTAGCTGATATCGATTCCCATGCCGCGGCCATTTGGGCCGCGGCAGTTTTAGCGCCGCGAGACTGCCGGATTTGTCATTGCGAGGGCGCTTTGCGCCCGTGGCAATCTCGGGAAGGCAGTTGCGATTTCGCCATAACCTACCTGTTATCCACATGGGTACTGCAAGATTCCCACGTCGCTTCGCTCCTCGGAATGACAAGCTTGAATGTCTCGCGCCGCTGAATTAACACTTCAAAACCTGCAGTTGCCTACAGCGCTCAGGGAACGCCGCTGCAAACTGGCTTTGGGTTCCCATCATCTTAATGGCAGCCGACACCAATCTCCGCTGCAATTCCCTATTGTGCACTTTTTATACACCATCCGCATTCTTTCCCTTATGCAAAAGTATACATGTTATTTAATTTTTGATTATTGTAGTGATTTGTATCGTTTCTTTTGTATCACATTTATTCCAACCCCCGTTCTTCTATACGCATTACAGTCACAATATACATATATCTTCCACAGTAATTTCTACGTTATCTGTATTATTTTTTGCTTCAAACGTCTTGTGGGAGTCACTTGCATATGGTATACTCAAGTTGCAGATATCCTGCATTTCTTTGGAATTGCTGACTTACTATTGGAAGGAGTGGATCAAATATCATGAAGCGTTCAACGATTCTCTGTTCTTTGCTGCCGGTTCTGCTTGTCCTGTTCCTGTGCGCCTGTTCCGCCTCCCCGTCCGGTGCCTCTGACGGCGCTGAAACTCCCAACAACATCTTCCACGAACTCACTCTCCCCGCCGTAACGGAGGGGCAAGTCTCCGTTCTGGA
>OHCF01000764.1_pt1 | contig 15162 bp, 3 predicted proteins | sample 1577511 | NCBI WGS metagenome assembly OHCF01 (sample SAMEA3879568, study PRJEB24766) | human gut metagenome | biome: human-associated habitat; feature: feces | place: USA | collected 1985/1987 | reverse complement strand
GACGGCAGTGCCTTCCCGAGATTGCCACGGGCGCAAAGCGCCCTCGCAATGACAATTCGGGAGCCGGCACCATTTTAACGCCGTCCCGTTCGTAACGTAAGTGCAGCGCCGGGCCCGGCTGTCCGCTCCCAGCAGGAAGGAGCGGTGCTGCGCCAGAACGGTTTTTCCTGCAAAACACAAGATGGGGCTTGACATTTTGCCCGCTGCGGAGTAAACTCTGGTTAGAAATAACTAACCGAAAGAGGGAAAACGCATGGAGAAACAAAGCTTCTGGGACCGCTATGCGCGGCGGTATTCGCACTTCGTGCGCGCGGATCAGGAGGCCTATGCGCAGATGCTCGAGTGGATTCGTCCGGCCGTCCGTGACCGCACCGTGCTGGAGCTGGCAACAGGGACGGGCGTGATCGCGCACGGGATCGTGCACGAGGCGGCCTCTATCGAGGCGACGGACGCCTCTGCCGGGATGATCGACGTGGCGCGAAGCCATTCCCATTCCCGCAAGCTGCACTTTTCTGTTCAGGACATGCGCTATCTGCCCTATGCTGACGGCAGCTTCGAGGTCGTCATCGCTGCCAATGTGCTCCACCTGCTGCCGGAGCCAGACAAGGCGCTCGATGAGGCTTCGCGCGTGCTCGCACCGGGTGGCCTGCTCATCGTGCCGACGTTTACGCATGCGGGGGAGGGCAGGCTTGCAAGGCTGCGCCTCTGGCTGATGCGCCGTGCCGGGTTCCCGCTGCGCTGGAAGTGGTCGCCTGCGGAGTTTCTGCAGTTCCTGCGCAGACACGGCTGGAAGGTCGTGCAGCACCATGTGCTGCAGGGCACGTTCCCGCTGACGTATGCCGCCTGCGTGCGCCGCTGTGCGGATGCGGAGCATGAAATGCCTGTTACGGAACACGAAACGGCCTGAATTTGTAGTCATGTTATAAGATATCCATATCGGCCCGGACTGCGGAATTCTGCTGCAGACCGGGCCAATTTTTGTGAAGGTGGAAGGAGAAATATGACTTCTGCAGCAAGCTGATTCAGCAATTCGCACAAATCAATCGGTACGATTTTATGGAAAGCTCCAAAATTTCTTTTGCGGATTTACAAGCGGATTCAAACGTGGTATAGTTCAAACATAGTTTGTTAAACGTTTAGCAGTGGGAAGTGTTTTCCGACTGCGGCGAAGTATCCTGCTAGATGTCATCAGCAACGAGGCTCTCTCGTCATTGCGTGCAGGGCAAGGAATGCCCGCGCCAAGGCTTCGCACACCGTTTGTCCGGCAGCTCGGCTTTATCAGGCGGTTTGTATGGTAATATCGTACAAAAATGCCTGCGGAAGGAGGGAAAGCGTGCGCTGACAAAGCTGTTACAAGCTGGAACGGGTCATTCCTGGATCGGAATCCACGCAGGATACCAGCTGCCCTGTTGGGCGATATTTTTTCACCGCAAATGTTAAACGTTTAGCATTTTCGACGGAACTCGAAAGGACTATAGAATCTGAAAGGAGAGAACATTTCATGCAAAGAGTGAACCACCTGCCCAGACGTGTGATCTCGATCGTGCTGACCATCGTCATGGTCGCGTCCCTGTTCTCCGGCATCCTGCCGGGCCTCGGCGTGACGGCGAAGGCTGCAGCGAACGAAATTGCAAATGACAGTCTGAAGATTTCTGTCGGTGATCTCGGACAGATTTCGACGCTCAACATCGTGAATAACCCCCGTAACCGCAGGAATCAGGAAATCAACTTCGTCCTTCCGAACAACACCAGTCCCCAGAACGGTGTGCAGCATCAGTGGATGGGCGAAATGATCTTCTCCGTCCGCTCCAGCGCGGACGGCAGCTTCCCCGCCGACAACACCGGCTTTGTCGAGGTCGACACGAACAAGACCCTCGCAGCCGGCGGCTCGACCACCGCATCCAACATCGCTTCCGATAACCCCTATATCGAGAAGACCGTTGTCAGCGACAAGAAGGTCGAGGTCAACTTCATCGGCCAGGACCTGAGCTCCACGACGGACCGTACCATGAAGGGCTTCGATGTGAAGTCTACCTATGATATGGATACCGAGGATGGCTCCCTGCTGTGGACCATCACCCTGAAGAACAAGAGTGATGCGTATCTGGAATTCGGCGACGTCGGCCTGCCGATGCCGTGGAACAACAAGTACACGAACCAGAACAGCGTCTACTCCGAGCGCGTCACGGCCCATACCTTTGCAGGCGCGGACAGCGGCTATGCCTATGCGATCCGCTGCAGCGGCGAGGGCAACTACATCCTCTTCACGCCGGTCGCCACCTCCGGCGCCCGCATCGAGTATGTGGACAACTGGATCGGCAGCAACAACGGCGTCAGCGACAACCGTACCGGCAGCACGTTCTCCAACTGGACGGGCGACTCCGGCGGATGGCAGCCGGGCCTGAGCGTTTACTACATCCACTCCAGGGATATCCACAAGACCGGCCGCAGCTACTTTGAAGATGCGACCAGCCTCATCCTCGAGCCGGGTGAGAGCCAGACCTACCAGTTCAAGTTCTCCGCTGTCCGCGCGGGCGACAACACCCCGCAGGAAAGCGCCGAGAGCCCGAACAACGCCTCCGACTCCATCGAGCAGCGCGAGACGAACATGCGCTCTATCCTCTATCAGAACGGCCTCATCGACGCCATCGCGGTTCCGGGCTTCCAGACGGCTTTGAACATGGACACGCGCCTCGACCTGCACTATGATGACAGCCTCATCAAGGTCGACTCCGTCGACATCCAGTGCGTGCACGAGAACGATCCGTTCGACGAAGCGCATACGCCGGAGCACCGTTCCGGTATGGTCAACAACAGCCGTACCGGCCGCGGCCTGCATGACGGCAACGAGGGCTATGCGGAATCCGTGAGCTTCGTCGAGACGAAGACCGTCGACGGCGAGCAGCACCACATCTACGACCTGCACTTCGGCTGCATCGGCAACAACAGCGTTCGCGTCGAGTACAAGCTGAAGGTCGGTGACGAATGGGTCAGCAAGTTCACGCAGTTCGAGTTCAACGTTCTGACCGAGCTGGATCAGGCATCCGACACGCATGCCGACTTCATGGTCAATGAGACGCAGGACACGAATCCTGACAGCGCGACCTACGGCATCTACAGCGACTGGTACTTTGCCAGCGGCAGAGATTCCAACCAGCGCAACCACTGGGGCGATGACTGGAGCCATGACAACATCAACTTCATCGCCATGAAGAACTATCTGAACCCGGATGCCGAGCAGGTCAAGTCCATCGAGACCTACCTGATCGACTTCATGTGGAACACCTACATGAAGAACACCCAGGATAACTTCATCGTTGCGAACTACCTGTCCGCTTCCGGCGCTTACAGCACCTCCAGCGGCCCGTACACCCGTACGTTCTCCGAAGTGATGGAGGCCACCGGCTTCTTCAATATGTACCGCATCGTCAAGGCTTATCCGGACCTCATCGAGTACCGTGAGCCTGCAGCGTGGTATCTGGAAAAGGCCTACGGCATCTACTCCAACCGCGTCGGCACCGGCGCCATCGGCTTCTACGGCGAGCAGCAGATCCCCGACATGATCGAGGCGCTCTATGCCGAGGGTATGGACGAGGAGGCCTTTAACCTGCAGGAGCGGTTTGCATGGTACAAGGCGAACAATTGCATCAACGCCACCTATCCGTACGGCTCCGAGTTTGCCTACGACAACACCGGTGAAGAGGGCGCCTTCGCCGCCATCCAGGCCCTGACGAAGTACTGGCCGGACAGCGACGCCGCCAAGAACGCCTACAGTGCCATGAGCATGGCCAACCACAAGACCCGCGCGATGCGCGGCATCCAGCCCACCTGGTACCAGTACGCCGACCCGGTCTTCATCGGCGGCGAAAGCTGGTGGAACTTCCAGTACACCGCCTCCCTTGCAGGCTCCATCATGGATGATTGGATGCGCTACGAGGAGCTCGAGGACGGCGATACCACCGCATGGGCTGCCCGCGTGAACTACGCGGCCAAGATTTCCAACTTCAACGCCATCAACATGGGCCAGATCTCCGATAAGTATGTCGGCAACGTTTCCTGGCGCTACAACATGTATAAGGGCGGCTACGGCGCGATGAACGTCAACGACGGCGGCACCCGCGTCATGAACAACGGCTGGCAGGACTTCTCCGGCGAAAGCGACGAGGGCCTGTACGGCTCCCTGCTGCGCATCAGCGCAGACGTCGTGAACGATCCGATCTTCGGCCTGTATGGCTACGGCGCGAACGTCACCGCAGACGAGACCTCCTACACGGTCGTCCCGACTGACGGTTTCGGCAAGCGCGTCAACATCCTCGACCAGAAGATCTACGTCGAAACGACGCAGGACACCATCACCAGCGCAAAGTTCGCTATGGACGGCAGCTCCATCGAGCTGAACGTCAAGGGCTACACCGCTGCAAGCCATGTTTCCCACATCGCTCTGAGCGGCGCCGGCCTGAAGGATGGCTTCTATGCCATCAACGTCAACGGCGAAAAGGTCAGCCAGGTCTATGTGAAGAACAATGAGGCCAACGCGACCATCACCATGCCCGCAGGTGAGACCAATGTCGTGACCATCACGGCCGATCCGAACGGCGAGAATGCCGCTCCGCAGGCCGCCATTAAGGTCTCCAGCGACGATCTGCAGGCCATTGTGACCTACACCCTGACGGCCGTTGCCTCCGACGACGGCTATCCCGGCAACAGCCTGACCTATCTGTGGGCCTTTGAGAGCCTCGCAGGTGAGGGCGCAAGCGCGTTCCTGAGCAGCGATGCCGCTCCCACGACGCAGTTCAACGTCAGCGAGGCGGGTGAGTATGTCATCTCCCTGACCGTCAGCGACGGCGAGAAGTCCACAAAGGTCGAAAAGACTCTCGTTGTCGGCGAAGCGCCCGAGCGTCTGGCCCCGACGATCAATTCCGCGACCGGCACGCCCGTTGTCGGAAATCCGACCGTTGCCGATCTCAAGGCCGAAGCCACGGTCGACCCGCTGTATCAGGGCGTCCCGCGCTTCCACTGGGAGCTGGTCAGTCAGCCCGAGGGCGGCAATGCCATGATCGGCAATCCGAACGAGAAGGAAGCCAAGCTCCGCGTCGACAAGGGCGGCGAGTATGTTGTCCGCCTGACTGTCACCGACGAGGACAAGACCTCCTCCACGGAAGTCACCGTCACCATGACGGATGCCGCCGACGGCATCCAGCGCGTGAAGACCGTCATCACGCAGGTCGGCGTCGCCCCGACGCTGCCGAACGGCGTGGTCGCTGTCCGTGACGACGGCACCTACTCCGGCGGCGCAGTCGATTGGGACGAGATCTCCGAAGACAAGTATGCACAGGCCGGTGAGTTCGAGGCCTACGGCACGCTCCGTACCCAGACGACCCGCGTGGCCGTCAAGGTCATCGTCGTGAAGGGCGACCGCAAGAATGTTGCTCTGTTCGCGACCCCGACCGCCATCATCAACACTCCGTCCGATCTCGGCGGCGTTGCCGGCCTGAACGACGGCTTCGACCCGAGCAGCTCCCGTGATACGAGCCACGGCGTCTGGCACAACTGGCAGGGCGCGCAGGGCGACGCAGCATGGGTCATGTACACCTGGGATGTGCCCGTCACTATCGACGGCGCGGATGCCTACTACTTTACCGACGGCAACTTCGCTCCGAAGGATGCCAAGCTCGAGTATCTGGCAGAAGATGGCAAGTGGTACGAGGTCCCGAATGTCAGCGGCCTCGGCATTGAGCTGAACCGGTACAACACCACGAGCTTTGATCCCATCACCACCACGAAGCTCCGCATGACCATGAACCCGAAGACGCTCGGTATCGGCGTCATCGAGTGGAAGGTCTACGGCTACGGTGAGTTCGTCGATCGCTCCGCACTGAAGAACGCCATCGCAACTGCGAAGGGCATCAACACGAACCTCTTTGTCGAAGGCAGCAAGTATCTGCTGGATCTGGCCATTGCGAAGGCACAGGCCGTTCTGAGCGATACGGCCGCTACGCAGGAGCAGGTCGATGCCGCAGCGGCGGAGTTGAATGCGGTCATTGCCGGTCTCGAAAGTGCGGACGGCAACCTCGCCTACTCCGCTTCCGTTACCACGAGCTTCTGCTCCAGCTGGGAGTCCCTGGCTGCCGTGAACGACGGCATCGTCCGTTCCAACTCCTACAACCCGTCCAAGCCGCGCTACGGCACCTGGGGCAACGCGTCTTCCTATGAGACCGTGACCTACACCTGGGGCAGCGAAGTCATCATCGACTCCACCGACCTCTATCTGTGGTACGACGGCACCGAGGGCGAATACACCAGCGGCGGCATTCTGGTGCCGAAGTCCGTGGAATTCGAGTACCTCGATGCGGAAGGCAACTGGAAGTCCGTTCCCAACGCCGAGGGCCTCGGCCGCGAGATGGACAAGTTCAACAAGACCACGTTTGATCCCTTTACCACCACCGCTCTCCGTGTGAAGCTGAACAAGCAGGCCAACGACGGCAACGGCGTCGGCATCATGGAGTGGAAGGTCTATGGCAAGGTCGCCGGCGGCGACACCCTCCCGACTGCGGTGAAGGTCGTCATCGCCCGCATCGATGCCATCGGCGAAGTCACGCTCGACAGCAAGGACGCCATCGAGGCCGCCCGCGCTGCGTATGACAAGCTGACTGACGAGCAGAAGAAGCTCGTTCCGAACTATGAGACCCTGACGAAGGCCGAGGAGACCTATGCTGCGCTGGCTGACGCCGCTGCCGTGAAGGAAGTTGAAGACCTCATCGATGCCATCGGCACAGTGGACGAAAACAGCAAGGACGCCATCGACGCTGCCCGCGCCGCCTATGACGCGCTGCCCACGCGCCTGCAGCCCGAGGTCAGCAACTATGACAAGCTCGTCAAGGCCGAGAAGGACTACACCGATCTGCTGACGGCCGTCGAAGCTGCACAGAAGGCAGCTGAGGATGCCCGCAAGGCATTCGAGAACGCCAAGGCTGCGCAGGAGAAGGCCGAAGCCGCGAAGGCTGCCGCCGAGGCTGCGCAGAAGGCCGCCGAGGAGGCCGCACAGGCTTCCGGTGAAAACAGCGAGGCCGCCAAGAAGGCGCAGGCCGCTGCCGAAGAGGCGCAGGAGAAGGCCGAGGCCGCGAAGGCTGCCGCCGAGACTGCACAGGCCGGTGCTGAGGCAGCGCAGAAGGCTGCCGAGGACGCCGCCGCCGCTGCCGCCGCGAACAACGCGCTTGCTGCCGAGGCTGCCGCAAAGGCCGCCGAGAAGGCTGCCAAGTCCGCTGAGGAGGCCGGAAAGGCCGCTGCTTCCGCCGAAGCGGCTGCGAAGTCTGCTGCCGACGCCGCCGAGGCCATGCTGAAGGCCCAGAAGGCACAGAAGGCTGCCGAGGATGCCGAGAAGGCTGCCGAGGAAGCCGAGAAGAAGGCCGAAGAGGCCCGGAAGAAGGCTGAGGAGGCCGCCGCCTCCGCCGCTGAGGACCGCGAAGCCGCTGAGAAGGCCGCAGAGGAAGCCAAGGCAGCGCAGAAGGCCGCCGAGGAGGCCCGCAAGTCCGCCGAGGACGCCAAGTCCGCCGCGGAGCTGGCTATGCAGGCTGCCGAGCAGTCCAACAAGGAAGCCGCCGCATCCGCTGCGCAGGCTGCCGAGTACGCAAAGAAGATGGCTGAGGCCTATGAAGAGATCGTCCGCATCAAGGCCGAGCTCGTCGAGTACCTCGCCAAGGCACAGGCCGAGGCCGAGCGCGCCGAGGCTGAGCGCAAGGCCGCCGAAGAGGCCCAGAGAAAGGCCGAGGAGGCCGCCCTGGCCGCTGCCAAGTATGCCGCCGCTTACGAGCTGGCTCAGCTCCAGCAGAACGGCGAAGGCCTGACCGGCCACGCGAAGGAAGCGTATGACAAGGCTCTTGCCGACGCCGCTGCCGCCATCGAGGCCGCAAAGACGCCCGCCGAGGTCGACGCCGCTCTGGCTGCCGCCCGCGAGGCCCTGAACAACGCCCTCTGCCCGAGCGCAGCGTTCACGGATGTCGAGGAGAACGTCTGGTATCATGAAGGCATCGACTTCATGGTGAGAAACGGCTACATGAACGGCGTTGCCGCCGACACGTTCGATGTCGAAGGCAGCCTGACCCGCGCCCAGCTCGTCACGGTCCTCTACCGCATCGCCGGTGAGCCCGAGACCAGCGCCGCCATCCCGTTCGCGGATGTCGCCGACGGCCAGTGGTACACGAAGGCCATTGTCTGGGCCGCCGAGAACGGCATCGTCAAGGGTGTGACCGAGACGACGTTCGCCCCGGACGATCCCATCACCCGCGAGCAGATCGCCGTCATCCTCTACCGCTATGCGCACGAGGAGAACACCGAGGACGGCAAGCTCACGAGCTTCCCCGACGCAAAGGACATCTCCGGCTATGCGCTGGAGGCCATGAACTGGGCGGTCGCCAGAGGCCTCATCAACGGCTCCGACGGCAAGCTGCTGCCGCAGGACACCGCGACCCGTGCACAGATCGCCGTGATCCTTGCCCGGTATCTGAACGCCTGATCCTTCCCCCCCATGCGGCTCCGGCCGCATGGGGAGCCCCCCAGCATTTCCCGGCAATTGGACCCAGACAAACAATATGCTCGAAAATCGAACTTGGGAGGAACAATAAACCATGAAGCATGTGAAACAGCTGCTTTCTGCACTGCTTGTGCTGGCTGTTGTACTCTCGCTGCTCCCGGCTGGCGTTCTGAAGGCATCTGCCGCAGAGGCACCCGCAGCGCTGGACATCGGCTACCCCACATTCAAGAACACAGAGCTTCTCGACGAGGTCTATGACCTGTCGAAGCTCGGTGTGTCCTATTCCGAAAAGGACATCATGATGGCGATCTATAAGCAGGATCTCGCCAATGGCGGCGACTCCTTCTATATGGACCGTATCCTCGCCCGTGAGGGCGTCTGCAACGGCAACGCCGGTTCGAACGGCAACGCCGACGGCAACACCTTCCTGACCCGCGGCCGCGCGCTGTATATGTACACGAGCAGCCCGTCCGTCATCGGCTTCGGCGGCAACACGGCTTATCATCAGCCGCTTGGGCGGGGCGATCTGGTCCGCGTTCTCTTCTCGAACGCCGACGGCAGCCTGACCACGAAGGAAGACACCAGCAAGCGCGTCAATGCGCCGAGTAACTGGTCCAGCACCTACTCTGTCGGCAGCAACCTGACGCTGGATGTCGTGAAGTTCATCCATCAGGAGAACGTCGCCGTTACGACGATGACGCTGACCAACAAATCCGCAGAGGATCAGGCAATTACGGTGGCAGCGGACTCCACCTTTGCGACGGAGCCCGGCAAGGTCACGGTCAATGGTGCAGAGCAGACAGAGCTGACCGGCACCTGCTCTTCCCCTGCAGGCCTTACCACCATCTATGCCCGCATGACCGGCGACGGTTTCGAGGCCGCTTCGTCCGACGACTATTGCTGGCTGTCCCGCAATGTCACCGTCCCCGCGGGCGGCAGTGTGGAGCTGAAGGTCGTCATCGCCTTTACGACGGAAGAGATCCCGGAGTCCACCGAGCAGTACCTCCGCTTCGCGGGCCTCGGAAACCTTGAGGCTGTCCGTGCGCAGAAGGCGGAATACAACCTCTACTGGGCGGAGAACCTGCCCTACATCGACGTGCCGAAGAAGGCCGTCCAGAAGGCGATCGACTATCGCTGGTGGCTGGAGCGCTTCAACTCGCTCGATGCCAACATCCCCGGCTATGACTATCAGTACCCCGTCACCATCGAGGGCGTCCTCGGCTACAACAACGCCATCATTCTGACGCAGCCGATGCATCTGCAGGATACAAAGTGGCTCCGCTCTCCGTATCTGGCCTATGGCCAGCTGCTGTCCGCGGGCAACTCCTCGCAGAGCAGCGCCTTCCTTGATAACCCCGGCAACCGCAACAACTGGAACAACCACTATGGTCAGTATCTGGCTGAGGCCGGCTATGAGGCGTTCAACGTCATCGGCGGCGGCGCAGAGGTCGCGGAGAACTTCGCGTACTACTTCGGCCACGATGCTACCGGCCAGCTGGAGCACTACGGCAACCACATTGAGGGCCGCGACCTCATCGCTTACCGCAACAACTACATGACCGGCAACGACGCCGATACCATCTCCATGCATGCTCCCGGCACCGGCACCTGGAAGGCACACGGCGAAAACGCCTACGTCTGGGCCGCTGCCGACGCCGCCGCGAAGCTCTATGAGCAGCTGGGCAACACCGAGCAGGCCAAGTATTACCGCGATCTGGCCGACAAGATCAAGGCCGACGTCCTCGAGCTCATGTGGTGCGAGGAGTGCCAGAAGTTCGAGACCTATGCCGTCCGTCCGACCGGCACACAGCATAACGCTAACCAGCCCAACCTCGTCAAGTACACCGAGTCCAACAACTACAACTACTTTGCCGTGGGCCTCGTCCCCGACGATGCCGCTTCCGTCACGAAGTACAAGGAAGCCCTCAAGGCCTTCTCCAACGGCAAGGAGTTCCCGATCTTCCCGTTCTACACCGCCAACCAGGTCCACAACCAGGAGGTCAGCGGTTCGAACAACTTCTCGAACATCAACTTCACCGTGCAGCTCCGTCTGTATGAGTCCGCTCTTCGTACCTATGACAAGGAGCAGACCTACATCACCGACGACATGCTCGCCATGATGGCCGAGTGGATGGCATGGAACGTCTACCCCGATGCAGGCGACGTCCGCTATCCGAACAACAACGAGTTCCACAACATCGACGGCAGAACCTATGAGAACTACTATCGTTCCTGGATCTACCACAACATCCTCGGCAACTACACCTACCTCTTCATCGAGGACATGGCCGGTATCCAGCCGCGTTCCGATGAAAAGATCGAGCTGAGCCCGATCGACTTCTCCTATGACCACTTCATGGTCAACAACGTCCGCTATCACGGTCATGACCTGACGGTCGTGTGGGATAAGCCGGACGACGGCAAGACCTGGTACAACGAGTGCCCCGAGGGCTACTCCCTGTACATCGACGGCACGCTGGCCTTCACCCTGAAGGATCTGGCCCATGTCGTCTATGACTCCGCCACGAAGGAAATCTCCTTCCCCGACGGCACTGTCGAGATCGTCACCAATAACGGCGGCGCTGCCATCCCCACCGCGATGAACACCGCCATCACCGAGGAGAAGGTCCTCAACATGCTGGAGAAGTCCGGCGTGCACGGCATGACGAACCTCGCCGAGGGCGCGGAGGTCACCGCCACCTTCACCCCGGACAAGGCCCGCGCCGCGTCCTGGGCAGAAAAGCACCGTGCTGACGGCAGCGACTCCACGTCCAAGGCCGTCAACGAGACAGCTCCCGATCCGCAGGCAGTTGTGGACGGCACGACCGTCGACATGCCGTTCTGGGGTAACTACGGCAGCGTGAACGAGCGCGACAGCCTGACGCTGAAGCTCTCCTCCAAACAGACCGTGGACATGGCGACGCTGTACTTCTACAACGACCGCCAGACGAACGGCTACTCCGAGCCCTCCAAGTTCGCAGTCGAGTACTGGGACGGCGAGGCCTGGCAGGCCGTCCGGCAGCAGACCCGTACCCCGTCCGCTCCGCGCGCGAACTACAACGCTGTGTACTTCGCACCGGTCGAGACGGATCAGTTCCGCTTCACCTTCACCAACAAGGACAAGGGCTTCACTGCCGTGACCGAGATCCAGCTCTTCAACGAGGGCGGCGACCGCGATCACCCCGCGCAGAACATGGCCCCGACCGTGAAGCTGGCTGAGGATACCTCCCTCACCGGCAACCTCTATACCACCCTGAAGGCGACCTGCACCGACGACGGCCTGCCCTACGACAAGGACATGTCCTACGCCTGGGAAGTCATCTCCGCCCCCGAGGGCGCTGAGACCCTGCTGAGCAGCGCCAACAAGCCCACCACGACCATCTCCGGTACCGTGGAAGGCGAGTACACCGTCCGCTTCACCGTCAGCGACGGCGAGCTGAGCGCGACCGGCGAGCTGACCGTCACCCTGAAGAAGGGCGCTGCGGGCGGCCTCGGCGAGGACGTCGCTCCGGACGCCGCTTCCGTCGAAAGCGACTACACCTCCAGCTGGGAGAACCTGAACGGCATCAACAACCCGAGCTTCGAGCCGACCAGCTCCAACGTGGGCACCGGCAAGGGCTGGGGCAACTGGCGGCAGAGCGTCGGCTCCGAGCACTATGTCGGCTATACCTGGGATGAGGCCGTGACCGTCGGCGGCGCGGACATCTATTGGTATGACGACGGCGGCGGAACGCAGGTCCCGTCCAAGCTGCGCATGCAGTACCTCGATGCCAACGGCGCGTGGCAGGATGTTAACATCACCACTCCGTTCGAGAGCAGCATCGCAAAGAACAAGTACAACCGCGTTGAATTCGACCGCGTTACCACCACCCGCCTGCGCCTGTATGTCACCGTTCGCTCCGGCGCAGAGGCAAACGGTATCTATCGCTTCAAGGTCTATTCCTCCGTTGACGTCGCCTCCCTGAACGAGGTCTTCCTCGCCACGAAGCCCGGCGTCATGCCCACGCTGCCCTCCAACGTCACGGCAGTCACCTCCGACGGCGCGCTCATCAGCGTCCCCGTCACCTGGGAGACCCTGACGGCTGACATGATCGCCACCGACGGCGAGGTCAAGCTCCGCGGCGTGAACAGCTCCACCGGCAAGATGACCACCTGCACCATCTATGTCCGCAGCGACATGGATAAGGCCACCATCACGAGCGTCGAGCCCGTTGAGGTCACCACGACGCAGGGCATCGTCCCGGCGCTGCCGAAGACCGTGAAGGTCGGCTACAACAACGGCGCATTTGACAACCAGACCGTCAAGGTCACCTGGCCCGCCATCACGGCTGCCGAGCTGGCCAATGTCGGCGACGTGAACTTCGAGGGCGAGGTCGAAGGCACCGCCACGAAGGCCATGCTGACGATCCACGTGCTCAAGGCCCCGGACGACCCCGCTGTCGTTGCGGTCAAGGAGCTCATCGACGCCATCGGCGAAGTCACGCTCGACAGCGGCGACGCCATCGACGCTGCCCGTGCCGCCTATGACGAGCTGCCCGAGGCCAAGAAGGCGCTTGTCGACAACTACGAGAAGCTGACTGCGGCAGAGGAAGCTTACACCGCCCTGGTCGACGCCGCTGCCGCAAAGGCTGTGGATGACCTGATCGACGCCATCGGCGAGGTCACGCTTGAGAGCGGCGACGCGATCAAGGCTGCCCGCGCCGCCTATGACGCCCTGACCGACACGCAGAAGGAACTGGTCAAGAACTATGAGGAGCTGACCGCCGCTGAGGAAGCTTACACCGCCCTGGTCGACGCCGCTGCCGCAAAGGCAGTGGACGACCTGATCGATGCCATCGGCGAAGTTACTGCCGACAGCGGCGACGCGATCAAGGCTGCCCGCGCCGCCTATGACGCTCTGACCGACACGCAGAAGGAACTGGTCAAGAACTATGAAAAGCTGCTCGCTGCCGAGGAGCTGTATGAGGAACTGACGGCATCGGCTGCGGCAATCGCCCAGAAGGCCGCTGAGGAAGCCAAGCAGGCCCAGGAAGAGGCCGAGGCTGCGCAGAAGGCCGCCGAGGAAGCCGCTGAGGCCGCCAAGGCCGCGCAGGAGGCCGCCGAGGCCGCCGCTGCCAAGGCCGGCGAGAACAACGCCGCTGCCGAGGAAGCCCGCAAGGCTGCTGAAACCGCGCAGGCCGCTGCCGAAGCCGCACAGGCCAAGGCCGAAGAGGCTCAGAAGAAGGCTGAAGAGGCCAAGACCGGCGCCGAAGCCGCCCGGAAGGCTGCCGAGGAGAACAACGCCGCCGCTGCCGCCGAGGCTGCGAAGGCTGTTTCCGAAGCCCTGAAGGCTGCCGAAGAGGCTGGCCGCTCCGCGCAGAGCGCCACGCAGGCTGCTCAGAGCGCTGCGCAGGCTGCCGAGAGCATGCTGAAGGCGCAGGAGGCTCAGGCCGCCGCCGAGGCTGCCCAGGCTGCCGCCGAGGCCGCGCAGGCCAAGGCCGAAGAGGCGCAGAAGAAGGCCGAGGAGGCCGCCGCCTCCAGCGCCGAGGACAAGGCTGCCGCCGAGAAGGCCGCTGAGGAGGCCAAGGCTGCCAAGCAGGCTGCCGAGGATGCAAAGGCCGCTGCCGAGGACGCCAAGGCCGCTGCCGAGCTCGCGCTCGAGGCTGCCAAGAAGTCCGAGGTCGAGGCTGCCGCCTCTGCCGCTGAGGCTGCCGAGTATGCCCGCCAGATGGCCGAGACCTATCAGAAGGTCGTCGAGATCAAGGCGGAGCTGATCAACTATCTGGCCGAGGCTCAGGCCGCTGCCGAAAAGGCGGAGGCGGAGCGCAAGGCCGCCGAAGAGGCCCGCAAGGCTGCCGAAGAGGCTGCCCTCGCCGCCTCGAAGTACACCGCAACGTTTGAGCTGGCACAGCTCCTGCACGAGAGCGAGACCCTGACCGGTCACGCCCGCGAGGACTATGCCAAGGTCATCGAGGACGCCAAGGCCGCCATCGAGGCTGCCAAGACGCCCGAGGAGGTCGACGAGATCCTTGCGGCCGCACGCGAGGCCCTCAAGACCGCAGGCTGCCCGAGCACGAACTTTACCGACGTGGAGGAGAATGGCTGGTATCATACCGGCGTCGACTTCATGGTGAGAAACGGCTTCATGAACGGCGTCGCGGACGATGCGTTCGACGTCGACGGCAACCTGACCCGCGCCCAGCTCGTGACGATCCTCTATCGCATCGCGGGCGAGCCGGAGAGCACGGCCACGAACCCGTTTGCCGACGTGGCAGACGGTCAGTGGTACACGAACGCTGTCATCTGGGCAGCGGAGAACGGCATCATCAAGGGCGTGAACACCACGACGTTCGCCCCGAACGACCAGATCACCCGTGAGCAGATCGCGACGATCCTCTTCCGCTATGCCAAGGCGGAGAAGGTCGAGGGCAAGCTCGCCGGCTTCCCGGATGCCGAGAAGGTCTCCGATTACGCCGCCGACGCCATGGCGTGGGCAGTGGAGCAGGGCCTCATCAACGGTATCTCCGAGAGCGACGGCAAGACCTACCTCGCCCCGCAGGAGACCGCGACCCGCGCCCAGATCGCCGTCATTCTGATGCGCTATCTGACAGCGGAGAACTGATCCCAAAAAATCCCTGTCCGCTGATGCGGAC
>OHCF01000759.1_pt1 | contig 15251 bp, 3 predicted proteins | sample 1577511 | NCBI WGS metagenome assembly OHCF01 (sample SAMEA3879568, study PRJEB24766) | human gut metagenome | biome: human-associated habitat; feature: feces | place: USA | collected 1985/1987 | reverse complement strand
GTGGTTTTCCATTCGCCGAATGAGTGCTTGCCTGTCGCGGGTATAACTTCCTGTGCCTTGATAACCGCATCACAAACCGAGCAGTGAATGCCCTCTGTAAGTCCTGTCTTTGTGCAGGTTGCGGCTACTGCCTTGTCAATAACCTCCTTGTGACCGAGTGCCTTTATCGTCTGTGTTTCGACCTTGCCGCACACCTCGCAGGTTCTTGCCTGCGTGCCCTCTGCCGTGCAGGTTGCCGCCTTAGCAGTCTTCCACTCGCCGAAAGTATGCTGAGTATGATCTAAAAGTTCGTACTCAAAACCTTTATCCTTTGCATACTTCTCGCCGGCTGTGCCGGTGTAGCAGTAGATCTTGAAGTTATCGATCTTTTTATACCCGTTATCATAATAGTAACCGAAAGCCCAATCGCCTATACTCGTCACGCTGTCCGGTATCGTTATACTTGTAAGGCTTGTGCAACCGCTGAAAGTATAATCTCTTATACTCGTCACGTTGTCCGGTATCGTTACGCTTGTAAGGCTTGAGCAATCGTAGAAAGCATAATCGCCTATACTCGTCACACTGTTCGGTATCGTTATGCTCGTAAGGCTTGTGCAGCCGTAGAAAGCATAATAGCCTATACTCGTCACACTGTTCGGTATCGTTATACTTGTAAGGCTTGTGCAACCGCTGAAAGCCCGATAGCCTATACTCGTCACACTGTTCGGTATATTATAACTCTTATCTGTTTTTCCGGCAGGATAACATATCAACTCAGTTTTATCCTTGTTAAATAAAACCCCATTCAAAGATGTATAATTGTTGTTCCCTACTTCAACATCTATTGCTGTAAGGCTTGAACAACTGCTGAAAGCGCTCTCGCCTATACTCGTCACACCGTCCGGTATCATTACGCTTGTAAGGCTTGAGCAACCGCTGAAAGCGCTATTGCCTATCCATGTCACACTGTCCGGTATCGTTATGCTTGTAAGGCTTGTGCAACCGCTGAAAGCGCTATCGTATATGCTCGTCACACTGTCCGGTATCGTTATACTTGTAAGGCTTGTGCAATAACTGAAAGCACTATCGCCTATACTCGTCACACCGTCCGGTATCGCTACGCTTGTAAGGCTTGAGCACCAACTGAAAGCACGATTTGCTATGCCCTTAGTGCCGTTTTTGATCATCACGGTTTCAACATCACTGTCACAATCAACTACCCATGAATCTGCATATTTAACAGTAGTTGTTTGCTTATCAAGCAAAGCGGTTCCTTCAAAAGCCCAATCGCCTATACTCATCACACTGTCCGGTATCGTTATACTTGTAAGGCTTGTGCAACCGTTGAAAGCACCCCCACCTATACTCGTCACACCGTCCGGTATCGTTACGCTTGTAAGGCTTGTGCAACCGCTGAAAGCACTATCACCTATACTCGTCACGCTATCCGGTATATTATAACTCTTATCTGTTTTTCCGGCAGGATAGCATATCAACTCAGTTTTATCCTTGTTAAATAAAACCCCATTAACAGATGTATAATTGTTGTTCCCAATTTCAACATCTATTGCTGTAAGGCTCTTGCAACCGCTGAAAGCACTATCGCCTATACTCGTCACACTGTCCGGTATCGTTATGCTTATAAGGCTTGAGCAGTCTTCGAAAGCGCTCTCGCCTATGCTCGTCACACTGTCCGGTATCGTTATGCTTGTAAGGCTTGTACACCAATAGAAAGCACTATCACCTATACTTGTCACACTGTTAGGTATCGTTATACTTTTAAGGCTTGTGCAACCTCTGAAAGCACCATTGTCTATTCTCGTCACGCTGTTCGGTATAGTATAACTCTTATCTGTTTTTCCGGCAGGATAGCATATTAACTCAGTTTTATCCTTGTTAAATAAAACGCCGTTTACTGATGTATAATTGTTGTTCCCAACTTCTACATCTATTCCTGTAAGGCTTGTACAACCGCTGAAAGCATAATCGCCTATACTTGTCACACTGTCCGGTATCGTTATGCTTGTAAGGCTTTTACAACCGTTGTAAGCATATTTGCCTATACCGGTAACGCTCTTTTCGTCAACTTCAGCCGGTATAACAACATCGACAGGTTTACCTCTGTAACCGCTGACATATAAATTACCCTCTTCATCGGTTTCATAAATTAACTCATATTTTTGCGGTATCATCGTAATATCGGTCGCAAATCCACATTTGGTGCAGTGATGTGATTTTACGCCGAAATTATCAAAAGATGATTCTCTGTCTACTGTCCATTCGTTTGAATATGTATGCGGACCAATGCACGGAACTTTATGCGGTATGTCATTTTCCTCCGCATATCTTGCCGCCGCACTGTTATCTTCACAGTATATTGCAAATAAATCGTTAGCTATTGTTTCCAATGTGCTTTCGTCATTTAAATAGCCGTATGCTCTATCGCCTATTTCTACAACGCTTGCAGGTATTTCAACATTCATAAGCATTGAACAATTGCAGAAAGCACTGTCACCTATACTCGTCACACTGTCCGGTATCGTTACGCTTGTAAGGCTTGTACAACCGTTGAAAGTCCAACCGCGTATACTTGTCACACCATTCGGTATCGTTACGCTTGTAAGGCTTTTACAACCGTTGAAAGCATCACTGCCTATCTCCGTCACACTGTCCGGTATCGTTATACTTGTAAGGCTTGTGCAACCGCTGAAAGCACTATCACCTATACTCGTCACACTGTCCGGTATCGTTATACTTGTAAAGCTTGTGCAACCGCTGAAAGCCCAACCGCCTATACTCGTCACACCGTTCGGTATCATTATACTTGTAAGGCTTGTGCAACCATAGAAAGCATAATCGCCTATACATGTAACACCGTTCGGTATCGTTATGCTTGTAAGGCTTGTGCAACCTCTGAAAGCACCATCGCCTATACTCGTCACGCTGTCCGGTATATTATAACTCTTATCTGTTTTTCCGGCAGGATAGCATATCAACTCTGTTTTATCCTTGTTAAATAAAACCCCATTCACAGATGTATAATTGTTATTCCCAATTTCAACATCTATTGTTGTAAGGCTTGTGCAACTTTCGAAAGCCCAATTTCCTATACTCGTCACACTGTTCGGTATAGTTATGCTTGTAAGGCTTGAGCAGTCTTGGAAAGCAACATTGCCTATGCCCGTCACACTGTTCGGTATCGTTATGCTTGTAAGGCTTGTGCAACCACTGAAAGCCCAATCTCCTATACTCGTCACACTGTCCGGTATCGTTATATTTGTAAGGCTTGTGCAACCGCTGAAAGCACCACTGCCTATCTCTGTCACACTGTCTGGTATCGTTATGCTTATAAGGCTTGAGCAGTCTTCGAAAGCGCTCTCGCCTATACTCGTCACACCGTTCGGTATCGTTATACTCGTAAGGCTTGTGCAGTCTTCGAAAGCACTATCGCCTATACTCGTCACACTGTTCGGTATATTATAACTCTTATCTGTTTTTCCGGCAGGATAACATATCAACTCAGTTTTATCCTTGTTAAATAAAACCCCATTCAAAGATGTATAATTGTTGTTCCCTACTTCAACATCTATTGCTGTAAGGCTTGAGCAACCATGGAAAGCATAATCGCCTATCTCCGTCACACTGTCCGGTATCGTTATACTTTTAATGCTTGTGCAACCGCTGAAAGCCCAACCGCCTATACTCGTCACACTGTCCGGTATCGTTATGCTTGTAAGGCTTGTGCAACCGTTGAAAGCACTCTCACCTATACTCGTCACGCTATCCGGTATCGTTATGCTTGTAAGGCTGTCGCAATCACTGAAAGCAAATTCGCCTATACTCGTCACACTTTTCCCGTCAATTGTATCAGGGATAACTACCGTTTCCGCACTGCCGTCATAAGCGGTGATCTGAACCGTACCGTCATCAAGCACACTGTAGCTAAATGGCTCAACAGGGATATCAGGATCTTCCGGTTCATCTGGGGCAACCGGAGATTCAGGTGGTTCATTGGGTTCCTCCGGCTCGTCTGTATCTTCATCATCAGGCGGTATAGGTATATCAATATCTTCATCGTCATCCGAATTGGTATCATTTTCGGTATAAACTGCAACTTCTTCCGAACTGCTGTCAGCAAACACATTTACTGTAACCGAACTTGCCGCCATAACCGCCGCAAGTAATGCAGCAGTTATTCTTTTAAGCTTCATTGCTTTTCCTTCTTTCTTTTTAATAAATATAAAAAGACACAGCCCACCGTGAGCTGTGCCTGATATCAATATATGTATACCGCCTTGATATCAATGTATATCGCCCACGGATAATAAACTGTATCTTAATACTTAACTATGTTTAAATTATATCATTGTGCTGTTTATTTGTCAAGCGATTTGCCGCCGGGCTTAATGTTGTGTAAGATCCGACAATGTAAGATTTCCACTTATATTCAGCTTTTTCTTGACATCCTGTCTTTTCGGTGCTATACTTTAGTTAGATAAAACTAACTAAATTGAAACGGAGCAACCTATGAAACATCTGCATTTTGAACCTGAAACCGACGGCTTTTACGGCGCATACTGGGAAAGTAAAACCCCGTCCGATACCGCAATGATAGCAATGCTCGGTGACGACCCCGAAGACTATATGGGCAAAACCTGCGTGAAATGGCTTCATACCTACGGAATTAACGTAATGTCAATGTCGCCCGGAAAGAAGAACTACAGCCACCACAACTATCCCATTGAGCGCATCGGCTCGGCTATAGAATGGCTCAAATCCCACGGCAACAAGAAAATCGGCATTGTCGGTGCCTCCACAACAGCCACAGTTGCACTTGTCGCCGCCTCATATTATCATGACCTCACGCTTACCATAGCCCTGACTCCGAGCGACTTTGTATGGCAGGGCTTCGCACAGGGTAAACGTGACGACTGTAAGGAATGGCCGGTCGAAAACGAATCTATCGTGTCGATAGGCGGCAAACCCGTACCCTTTATGCCCTTTGTCTATAAGCACCCTGAGTACTGGCAGAAGATAGCCAAAGCGTCTAAGGAACACGGCGATTCCACATATTCAAAGGATGTGTTCGATGACTCAGAAGCCGCAGGACTGCTTAAAGAGGAGCATTTTATACCTGTAGAGAATATCGGCGGCAAGCTCGTTCTTGTCGGTGCGGAAGACGATTCTCTCTGGGATACCGCAAAATACATACGCAGAATGGACAATCGCCTGAAATCCCGACCGCATTCCTGCAAATATTCGGTGTATCTCTATGAACACGGCACACATTTTGTGTTCCCTGAAAGCGTACTGAAAAAAGCTCTGCCCGTCGGTGCTGATATGCTTGTAAATATGTGCTTTTCAGCGGCTAAGAAATTCCCTGATGAATGTAAAGCAATGCGCATTGATCTTGATAAACAACTTTCCAAGGAAATATTGAATTGGAAAAGGAACTGATATGACAGCCAGCATAATATATGTACATCAAATATAAATATAACAAAAACTAACGGGCGAAAACTGCCTTTTATATTATATATAGTATAATCCGAATCCGGCCTTGAATAAAAGGCTGGATTTTTTATACCGTTGTACATACCAAAAACGCCGCAAAAATAACCGGCGGTCGTACCACAAAATCCATTATACTATTATAATATATATAAGACGCGTATCTGACATAAAATCAACCTGTAATTGTCGTGTAAGTATACGATTACAAACACAGTACCGTCACCCTACGGACACGCATAAAACGGCATTTTTGCTATATTTCACGGCACTTTTTCATATATTATAGGCATGACCGGGTGTAATTAAATTGCCATTTCACATCACATTTGCATAAAAACAGCTGTATTACAGCTCAAATTTTTATATAAAAGCACAACGAAAATCTAAACTTCAATTTTGGGCAGATTAACAAAATAAATTACAAATTCAGTCAGCAATATCCAATAATTTACTGATTACAAAACGGTAACAAAAAGGTTACAAAACGGTAACAATATTTTGTTGTGCATTTTCAACAAAAATGACTGCCCCAAGCTATTTGACATTTTGCAAAACGGAAATTATAATTGTCTAGAGCTTGAAAAAAAGCCCCATAATAAACGTAGCAGCGGTTCTCTCCGGACAGGGGATGATCGTACGCGGCGAATTGTGACAGACGGAACTAGCCGTGATTTTAATGCCGTGACGCCTTAAGGCGCTGCTTAAACCTACAGATATGATGACGAAAGGCGGACATATGTTTCCCAGATTCAGAAACACCGGACTGACAATACGCATATCAAAGAACGCAGCACTCAAGATACTGCTTATATTCGGCAGTATATTCGGAGCATTCCTGATGACAGGTTTGCTCTACTTCAGAAACGACGTACAGATAATAGATGAGAATGAAAAGCGTATTGTTTATACGGTAAGTGACGATCCTTACGAGATACTCAGAGAGAACCATATCACTCTGGACGCTTATGACAGGATCGAGTTTACCGGCTTCGAGGAAGACGTGGCAACTGCTACTCTCACTATCGAGAGAGCGTTTGACGCTGATATACTTGAGGACGGAAAGAAGACGGCGACAGTGCACAGTGTGGATGCAACGGTGGCTGAACTTTTAGAACAGGCAGGCGTAGAGCTTGGCAAGTATGACAAGGTATCACCTGCAAAGACGGCTGTTCTTAAAGAAGGACAGAAGATCACGATTACAAGAGCTTACGATGTAAAGATTGCTGCCGATGGCAAGACAACAACAGTAAAGTGCCTTGGCAACACGGTATCTGAGCTTCTGAAGAGAGCGAAGATAACACTTGGTGAGAACGATATGGTAAGCGAGGAGCTTGAATCCAAGATAACCGGACCTACCGAGATAAAGGTTTCAAGAGTCGAGATAAAGACTGAAAAGCAGGATAAGATTATCCCTTATCAGACATCTACCGTAACGAGCAACATTCTGGCTATAGGTCAGAGCGAGGTTCGTACAAAGGGTGTCAACGGCAAGATAAGAACAACGACAACTACTACTTACATTGACGGCGTAAAGACCGATGTCAAAAAGACAACCAAGGTAGTGGCCAAGAAGGTTGATGAGGTTATAGCCGAGGGTGCGGCAGTTACCACTCCATACTGCCAGATAGATGATACTTCTATTGTGCTCAAGAACGGCAGACCTGTTGATTATGAGTATGTGGTATCAGGCAAGGCTACAGCATATACAGCTCCCGCAGGCTCATACACGGCAAGCGGCAGACTTGCTGAGATAGGCACGGTTGCGGTAAATCCCGATGTGATCCCTTACGGCTCTAAGCTGTATATTGTCGGACAGTATGATAATATCTGCTACGGCTATGCTATTGCCGCCGATACAGGTGACGGAATGATGGCAGGTACGATCCCTGTAGACGTATATATGGGCAGTACAGAGGAGCATTATGACGATGCTTGCGCATGGGGTCTGCAATACGTTGATATTTACGTTGTGGAAGTCGGCAACGGCTAAGCGGCGGGTCGCCGCTGACAGTTCCGCCTTTAATGCTGTTGCAGTGTAGCTGAGAATAGCGAAACGGCGGGGTCAAACAAAGCAATAAACAATATAAAGCGGTCACGGTGATATGCTGTGACCGTTTTTTTGCGGCAATGTGCCGCTTCAGATTCCGCCTGTGGCTGAAAGCCACTGTAAATTCCGCCTATTAAAATAGTTCTGCTGACGGAGTGCAATCCCTCCGTCTTGACGGCAGAAAAGTTCGGTGAATAAAAAAGGCGGGGGTATCGCAAGCAAAACGGAATAAAGCAACGGTTTGTGCCATGCCGTCAATCCACCTCCCTTTGACAAGGGAGGCAAGGGTGATGGCAATTTTCGAAGGATAATGCGGAAAAAGCGGTCACGGTGATATGCTGTGACCGCTTGAATATTTATGCGTACTGTGGCAATTACCGGATTGATACTTGACAGCAATTAACAATAGTGATATACTAAAGAAAAAATAAACTGAAATTAAATATTCAGTTGATATTATGAAATGGTGAGAGATATGTGCAAGATGATAAATTACAATTTATGTAAACGGGGGGGGGGGCTATAATAGCACCTCTGTAAGTAATGCACAATATCTCTGTGTAAAATTCAATATGGTAATAAAGGCATAGTCTGCTTATGGCAGGCTTTGCCTTTTTATAATATTTTAAGAAAGAGGTAAATATTTATGAAGCTAAAAAAATTGCTGCTCGGTTTTGCAACCTTTGCGGTGATGGCGGTACTTTGTGCAATTTGCGCAGGGGCAGAGAATTATAATGGTTTTAATTATAATTTGATGAATGACGGAACTGTGAAAATAACCGGTTATAATGGTAAGGAAACCGATTTGTCCGTTCCTGCGGTAATTGGTGGGAACTCGGTTTCTGTAATAGGTTCAAACGCATTTGACGGAGCGGGAGTAAAGCATATAGTATTGCCCGATTCACTGACTTCGATAGGTTATCGTGCGTTTGCGGGTTCATCGCTTGAGACGATAACAATTCCTTCTTCGGTAACATCTATTGGCACTCAGGCATTCGCTTATTGCAAAAATCTGAAATCGTTGGTTTGTAATGCTGATTGTGCATTACCGCAATATGCATTCAGCGATTGTGGTGTACTCAGTGAAGTAAAGCTCGGAAATAAGGTTACAGCATTAGGTTACGGTGCGTTCCAAAGCTGTAAGGCACTGAAGCAGATAGAACTGCCTGCAAGCCTTACTGAAATAGGTGCTTATTCATTCAATGGTTGCGTGGCACTGGAAAAGGTTTCTGTACTCGGAAGAATTACATCAATAGGTTCAAACGCATTTGACGGAGCGGGAGTAAAACATATAGTATTGCCCGATTCACTGACTTCGATAGGTTATCGTGCGTTTGCGGGTTCATCGCTTGAGACGATAACAATTCCTTCTTCGGTAACATCTATTGGCACTCAGGCATTCGCTTATTGCAAAAATCTGAAATCGTTGGTTTGTAATGCTGATTGTGCATTACCGCAATATGCATTCAGCGATTGTGGTGTACTCAGTGAAGCAAAACTCGGAGACAAGGTTACGGCAGTAGGTTATGGAACATTTGAAGGCTGTAAGGCACTGAAGCAGATAGAACTGCCTGCAAGCCTTACTGAAATAGGTGCTTATTCATTCAATGGTTGCGTGGCACTGGAAAAGGTTTCTGTACTCGGAAGAATTACATCAATAGGTTCAAACGCATTTGACGGAGCGGGAGTAAAACATATAGTACTGCCCGATTCACTGACTTCGATAGGTTATCGTACATTTGCAGGTTCATCGCTTGAGACGATAACAATTCCTTCTTCGGTAACATCTATTGGCAATCAGGCATTCGCTTATTGCAAAAATCTGAAAACGTTGGTTTGCAATGCTGATTGTGCATTACCGGAATATGCATTCAGCGATTGTGGTGTACTCAGTGAAGTAAAGCTCGGAAATAAGGTTACAGCATTAGGTTACGGTGCGTTCCAAAGCTGTAAGGCACTGAAGCAGATAGAACTGCCTGCAAGCCTTACTGAAATAGGTGCTTATTCATTCAATGGTTGCGTGGCACTGGAAAAGGTTTCTGTACTCGGAAGAATTACATCAATAGGTTCAAACGCATTTGACGGAGCGGGAGTAAAACATATAGTACTGCCCGATTCACTGACTTCGATAGGTTATCGTGCATTCGCAAACTCTTCGCTTGAGGCGATAACAATTCCTTCTTCGGTAACAACGATAGGGGACTACGCATTTGCTTATTGCAAAAATCTGAAAACATTAGTTTGCAATGCTGATTGCGCATTACCGGAATATGCGTTTGTTAATTGTACTGCTCTCAGTGAAGCAAAACTCGGAGACAAGGTTACGGCAGTAGGTTATGGAACATTTGAAGGCTGTAAGGCGCTGAAACAGATAGAACTGCCCGCAAGTCTTACCAAAATAGGCGCTTATTCATTCAATAATTGCGTGGCACTGGAAAAGGTTTCTGTGCTCGGAAGAATCACAACAATAGGTTCAAACGCATTTGACGGAGCAGGAGTAAAGCATATAGTACTGCCCGATTCGCTGACTTCGATAGGTTATCGTGCATTCGCAAACTCTTCGCTTGAGGCGATAACAATTCCTTCTTCGGTAACAACGATAGGAAACTACGCATTTGCTTATTGTAAAAATCTGAAAAGTGTACGAATAGGTGAAACAAAATGGAATTTTGAATCGCAAGATGCTTTCTATGGCAGTGATAAAATGACTTTATATTATATGCGAAGCGAAAACTGCCTGGGACTTTTGAAATACATAGAGTCGAGCGAAGACATTGCAAATTTCAGCGGTACACTGAAAGAAATTCCGGCAAAATCTATCAGTTTTAAATCTCAGAAATATACATTAGTGGTTGGCGAAAGTCTTGTGTTATCTCCGATAGTAAATCCGGTGAATGCTACTAATATATTCAGCTGGAGTTCATCTGATTCATCAATAGCAGATGTTAACTCAAACGGGGAAATATTCGGTGTTTCATGCGGAAAAGCAACAATTTCGTATACATCTTCTGACGGTATAAGCGGAAAATGTGTTGTAAATGTAGTTAATTCAGGCAAAACTTCATATGAAGAATTGTCAAAGAAGGATATATCATCAGGTTATATCGTTTTATCGGCCAACAAATTTGTATTCAGCGGAAAATCGTTTGTTCCGCAGGTTTGCGTGTTTATTAACGATACCAAAGAACTGATTGAAAATGTAGATTATAGACTTACGATATCAGATAATTCTAATATCGGAAAAGCCACTGTAGCCGTTGAAGGAATCGGTGATTATTGTGGTACTCTGAAGAGCAGTTTTGCTATAGTGCCTGGCAAGGTAACAAACTTTAAAGTAAAATCATTAACCAGCACCAATGTAACTTTACAGTGGAACAAGAACACGAGTGCAAGCGGTTATGAGATAGAGCAGTACAAGGGCGGTAAGTGGGTGAATGTTGCAAAGATAACAGGCAACGCAACAACTTCATATACCGTCAAGGGATTAGCGGCAGGAACAGCAGGATACAAGTTCCGTATGAGAGCGGTCAAGGACGGTGCTTACAGCGATTATACGTCAGTATTGACTGTAAATACCAATCCTTACGGTGTTGGCGGATTCAAATGCTCGTCAAAGACAAGTACATCTGTTACATTGAAGTGGAACAAGGGTACAACAGCAAGCGGTTATCAGTTACAGCATTACAAGAACGGTAAGTGGGTAACTATTTACACCGGTACTAAGGCTACCGATACAAGCTACACTGTAAAGAATCTCAAGGCAGGTACTGCCGGCTACAGATTCAGAATCAGAGCGTACAAGACCTACGGAAATACTAAGCAGTACGGCTCGTGGAGTAGTGAGGTAAAGGTAAACACCAATCCTTACGGAGTAAGCGGATTCAAATGCTCGTCAAAGACAAGTACATCTGTTACGTTGAAATGGAACAAGGGCACGACAGCAAGCGGTTATCAGTTACAGCAGTACAAGAACGGTAAGTGGGTAACTATCTACACCGGTACTAAGGCTACCAACACAAGCTACACTGTAAAGAAGCTCAAGGCAGGTACAGCCGGCTACAGATTCAGAATCAGAGCTTACAAGACTTACGGAAATACTAAGCAGTACGGCTCATGGAGCAGTGAGGTAAAGGTAAATACCAATCCTTACGGAGTAAGCGGATTCAAGGCTAAATCCACAGCCAAGAATTCAATAACGCTCGGCTGGAACAAGGGTACGACCGCAAGCGGTTACCAGTTACAGCAGTACAAGGGCGGTAAGTGGGTGACTGTTTATACAGGCACAAAGGCTACTTCTACAAGCTATACGGTCAAGAGACTGAAGGCAAATACAAGCTATAAGTTCAGAATAAGAGCGTACAAGACTTACGGAAATACTAAGCAGTACGGCTCGTGGAGCAAGGTGCTTACGGTTAAGACGAAGAGGTAAGCGGTTAAACTGAATATAAAAACGGGCATCGGCATTTTACCGATGTCCGTTTTTCTGTTTATTGCCTGTCAAATCTTATGTCAAACCACTTTAGCCGGTATTCTGTCTGCAAGAGATATGCGAAAACCTGCGGCGATGTTTTCGGGCGGAAAACCGCACAATTACCGAAGATGAGCTTTACAATAACGAAAAAGGCAATGAGGTATCAATATGAATTGCATAATTTACCCATCTGGGTAATGTCATTTTGCTGAATGCGGTGTAAAATATAATAAAGAGCAGTGGGCTTATATGAACTTTGAAAATTATAATGAGGAGGTAAAGGATTATGAAAATAAAATTTAAACGCATTACAGCTTTGTTTGCGGCACTTGCTATTATGATAACTGCACTGCCGCTGACAATCATACCTATCAGTGCCGCAGGCACCGATGGCGAAAGCACAGAGTATTCAAGTGACGGATACCTTATCGTCCGTAGTTACCGGCAGCTGAGATTGGCATACAACGGCAGTGAGGAGTCTAAGATAAGGCTTGGCGCAGATATTGACTGCGACCCTGAGGAATATAAACCTAACTATCTGACGAGATTGTGTCCGCCTATAGAAAGTGACAAGACGCTGGACCTTGCCGGTTATACGCTTAAAAAGACAGGTAACAGTATTGACTCGAAGGATCATCTGTTAAGCGTCCAATACAGTAAGCTGACCATCGAGGACTCGGTGGGAACGGGTAAGATGTATTTCTATGCCAAGGATGTAGCCCAGAATCTGCTTTTGGCTGAGAACAGAAGTACGATCATTATAAACGGAGGTACATTCTGCTACACGGGTACCAATGCGATGTATTGTGAAATGATCAAGCTGAGTGCATCGGATCTTGTAATCAACGATGGTTATTTTGACGCACAGATCGGTACTCCGATAAAGCTGGATAACGGTTTTGCCGGCGGAGGCCACGGAACGCTTAATTCTACTGCTCTGATAAACGGAGGTACTATAGTAACCACCTCCAGTATAGCGCTCTCCTCGATAGACGGTTGTGCTTATTACGCATCGCTGGTTATGACGGGCGGAACCATCACAAACAAGAGCAAGGGCAGAGTGACCGATAAAACGGGAACGATAATTTCCGATCCGTATTTTGTCCGTGTTATAAGTGACGAGGCGTTACAGAACAAGTATTACAACATAACGCTCCTGGGCGGAACCATGCCGCTTAGCCCAAATGATATAGAGGTATATTATCCTGGCGAGAAGGCGGTACTTACTTCTAAAGCAGGTACGATCACAAATTCTGCAGAAAAGGTAGAGTACACGACTCTGCTTACCGCACCGCAGGCCGGCATTGACGAAAAGAAGGCTATGGCCGCAAGAGGCGCAGACGAAATCTGCAGGCTGAAGACCGACAGAAATAATTATGTGCTGAGCAATAACAAGCGCACACGTTTTACCGTCAACAGCAACAGCGTAGGTAGGATTGACCTGCTCACTCGGGCTCCCAATCCGTACAACACGGGCGATCCGATAAAAACGGTAGATTGGTATGTATCCAAGAATTTCGGCTCGTTCACAGGAATTCCCGAAGCTATAAACGATCTGTCGTATACGCCGCCGGAGGTTACGGAAAAATGCACAATGCTGTATAAGGCTGTTATAAATTACGGCAATGTGCTGAGAATCAACGAGATAATAATAATTGATTATGACTTTGAAGCCGTAACGGGAATCAAGGCGGTCGTGTCAGGTTTTCACGGTGGCTCAACGTTAAGCGACGTCAGCGTTGCGTCGGGTGAACCCGAAAAATACAGTCTGACGATAAACAATATCCGTGATGTTTACGGAAACAATATAGTAAACGATCTTCAGCTGTGCAAAGGCTTCAAATACAACATATTTGTAAAAGTAAAGCTGAACAGCGGATACGTTGCAGCGTATACAACCAACACAGTAAAGATGCGCAGGTTTGAGGATCCCGCAAATGAATGGCAAGCGGCAGACCATATTTACATCGGCCTTAACGAGATTGCATTTAAGAGTGTTCTTGTTTGCGATGAAGGAATCAGGACGGTCGGGGTCGAAATCAGCAACTTCCTGCCTTACAGAAAGGTAAACGATTTGCAGCTTACTTCGTCGGAACCTGATAAATATTCGGTAACTCTTGTCACGCCGCTTTTAAACACATGGGAATATAACGAAGAGGTTTACGGCGATGACGAACTTATAGTAGATAACTGTTATGTAGTTGAATTCAAGGTAACACCTAAGTCGGGATATGCGCTTTCTCCCGGTTATATATTCCGATGTAGGCTTGATACTTACAGAGAAGGATCCTGGCTGACATCAGAAGACAAGGAACTGTTCACGGTTTCCAATGACGGAACGGTAGTGATTAACAGCCTGAGGGTGCCGTTTGAAGAATATGATCAGAATATATATGTACAGATAACACCTCCGAAGGCAGGAGGAACTCCGGCAACGAGTTTCATCTCACATAATCTTCCTGAGCATATGAGCCTTATAAGTATTGAATGGTATGACGATGAAGAGTGGCTAACACCGACTGTATTTGAGAAGGGCAAGACGTACTGGTGCTATATATACATCAATGCCGACTGCTATGAGTATAATCTCAAAAAAGCAAAATTCTATCTGAACGGAACTCAGGTCAGACAGGATTACAGTTACAATTCAAAATACAAATACTACTATATTCTCGGATACAAGAGATTTGTGGTAGTCGATAAGCTGGATAAGCCGACAGGATTTACGGCATCATCTGTTACTTCGTCTGAAATTTCGCTGAAATGGAACAAAAATACCATAGCGGAAGGCTATGTGCTTGAAAAGAAAGACGGAACTAAATGGGTACCGATAAAGTCAACCGCAAACACCTCGGATACAAGTCACAAGGTAAGTGGGCTCAAGGCAGGCACTGCGTATTCGTTCAGATTAAAAAACTACATAGAAGGCTTATCAAGTGAATATGCCACTCTTAACGTTAACACAAGACCGTATACCACAACGGGAATGAAGTGTGGCAGTAAGACCGACGTGAGTGCAAATTTACAGTGGGATAAGAATAACAGTGCATCGGGCTATGAGCTTCAGAAGTACGACGGCTCGAAGTGGGAAACAATAAAAACGTTCACAAGCAATGAAAATACAAGCTTCAATGTAACCGGTCTTAAGGCAAGCACAACATTCAAGTTCAGACTCAGAGCGTACAAGAATTTCGGCAGTGCCAAGGAATACAGTGCGTTCACCTATCTTGATGTCAACAC
>OHCF01000757.1_pt1 | contig 15280 bp, 5 predicted proteins | sample 1577511 | NCBI WGS metagenome assembly OHCF01 (sample SAMEA3879568, study PRJEB24766) | human gut metagenome | biome: human-associated habitat; feature: feces | place: USA | collected 1985/1987 | reverse complement strand
TGTTTTCCAGCTTGCTACTACATTTCCATTATCATCTTTTACAGTCTTTCCGGTAGACTTATCAACCAGATAAGTCTTGATCGTATGTGTCATTCCATACTGTACGCCTTCGTATTTGATTGTATCAATGATTGACATATCTCCGCCAATATCTACATAATTCTTTCCACTTACTTTTCCTTTTGCTGTTGTGCTGAGGATTGGGAAGTGAAGTGTCTGCTGTTCATTATCCAGATCATTTTCAATCGTTACCTGTTCACCATTGCAGCTCAATGTTTCAAATGCTACCAGTGCTGAGGTTTTAAGGTTGGATGGATCGATATCAAATACCATATCCACAGATCCACTATCAGAATTCGGTGTAAATGTCTGTGTTATTGTTGCAGTCTTTCCATTTGCATCTACAAATGTTTTTCCGGTAGATTTTTCTACCAATGTTCCAGTTAACTTATATGTCTTTCCTGCGATAAGCCCTTCATATGTCACCAGGTCATGTGCTTTTACATTATCCCGGATATATGTGTAGTCGGTCTGGCTGTCTTCGTCTGTCAAGTTTGTTGAAATAGATGGTACATATACCGTCTGTGCTTCATCATTCAGATCCATATGAGTTCCCCAAAGTGTTTCTGTTCCTCCGGTTGTTTCATATACTTCCTCAAATGCTACATAAGCTCCTCCAGCCATTCCAGTTGTGTTAAAGGTAAAGGTAACGGTTGCTGTTCCAGTTGCACTGCCCGCTGTAAATACTCCACTTGCAGTAATCGGTTTGCCATCGCCGTCAACAGCTGCCTTTCCCGTGCTCTTATTCATTAATGTACCATTAACCTTGTAAGATGTTCCACGAATGGCTCCTTTGTAACTAATAGTGTCATCGATTTTTGCTGTCCTTGATAATGTCACCTGCTTTGTTCCGGATTTCTGATCTTTTGCAGTCGTTGAAAGAGACATATTCGTAACTGACTGATCTGCATCACTGATATCTTTATGGATAGCCAGGTCTTTTTTCGAAGATGCTATTCCATGTGCAACACTAATTCCATTCAGTGTCTCATATGCTACCAGTGTTTTCCCTTTCAAGCTGGATCCATCAAAAGAGAAGTTAACTTTAGCTGTTCCGTTTGCTGTACTTGGCGTAAAGGTTGCTGTTCCGGTAATTTCTTTTCCAGATTTATCTGTTGCTGCTTTTCCTGTATCCTTATCCATTAATTTTCCAGTTAACGTATAAGCACGTCCCGGTTTTAATCCAGAGTAAGTAACAGTATCGACCAGAGTACTTCCGGCTGCTGTTGTAAAGTAATGATCATTTGCTGTATTTGTCAGTACGGTCTGTACTTTTGGTACATAGAATGTTTCATTCTCATCATTTAGATCACTATGCGAATACAGAAGCTTTCCAGATGAATCATCCATACTCTGTACGGCCACATCCGCATTTTGCGTATCCACGTCTTCATTTTCTGCGTCTGTACTCTCTTCATTGACCGCTCTTATCGGATCTGCAAATGCAGAGTCATTATTCAGGATTTCTTCCACTGTCAGTCCATCTGTTGCTTTTGCGGAGCTGATGATGACTGATGAGGATGGGGTGGCGATATTAGCCTTGGCTGTGTAAGCTTTATAGGTTAAGTATCCATTGCTGTAATTTGCCATGGATTTACCCCATTGATTTCGATTATATGTTTTTCCCGAACCTCCACGGATACTTGTACAACTACTGAACATATATGTATCTGATTTAACTTTTGCTACGCTCCATCCTTCGGACACGTAAATGGTTTTCAGTTTTCTACATTCCGTAAACATGTTTGTTGTATCAGTTACATTTGATGTTGACCATCCACTAAGGTTAATGGATGTAATGTTACTCATACGCCCGAACATACCATTAAAGGAAGTTGCTTTGCTCATTCCTAATCCAGAAAGATCCAGACTGGTTAATGACGTACAATCAAGAAATGAATTGACACATGTTTTAATATTCGGGGCATACATTCCTTTTATTTTTATACTTGTACATTTTGTTAATCCGTTAAATGTGTTATTGATTTCTATAAGATTCGGTGCGTTCCATTTGCTGATATCCAAGCTTGTAATGCCACTACAATATGCAAACATACCACTTACTACTTCAACATTTGACATATCCCAGTTTTGAACGGCTACTTGTGTCAATTTTGCATCACTCAAGAACATATTAACAGCTTGTTTTAGACTGGATGTTTGCCACTTACTAACATCTAAACTTGTAAGATTTTTACATGTTGAGAATGTTGCATTCATTCCTGTTACTTTTGATACATCCCAATTACTTATATTTAATGACGTAAGTGCATAACAACTGTCAAACATATATTCGATATCTGTACAATTTCCCATTCCAAAATTACTTACATCAATTTTTGAGAGTGCATAACAATGATAGAACATAGCTCCGCCATTAATTAAGCTAGTAAATGCCCAATTACTTGTTCCCAATGTTTGTAATTTTTGACATTCAGCAAACATATGATGCGCTTCTTTTACTTTTGACACATCCCAGTTACTGGTATTGCCAATTGATGTAAGATTATAGTCATTTGAGAACATATAAGAAGTATTCTCACAACTTTCAGGATTCCATTTGCTTAGATTTAATGTTTTTACTACTTCAATATGATAGAACATATTTTGCATGTTCGTTACATGTGACATATCCCAGTTATCTACTTTGATTTCTGTCAATGACGTACAAGAGTCAAACATATAACTTGTATTTGTTGCTTTTGAAGTATTCCAATTACTTACATCCAGCTGTCTTACTTTGAACATTGCTTTAAATGCCCATTGCATTGCAGTTACATTTGATGTATCCCATTTGCTTACATTAACATTCGTTAATGACTTGCATCCATTCATAATACCAGAAATATCTTTCGCACTGGCCGTAACAAAATTATCTGGAATATGCAATATAGTCATTACCGAATCTCCACTGAACATATATCCTAAATCTGTTACATGTGATGTATCAAATAAACTTAAGTCAAGACTTTGTAATTTATAGCAGCTATCAAACATGCTGTGCATATTGGTTACTTTAGAAGTATCAAAATTGCTGACAGCAAGATTTGTTAAATTGCTACATACTGCAAACAAGCCAGTCATATCTGTAACATTTGATGTATCCAATCCGGACACATCCAGTTTGGTTAGTCCCTTACATTTCCAAAACATTCCATACATACTTGTTGTTCTGGATGTATCAAGATTTTTTAAATTAATACTTGTTGCATTTTCAAATTCCCAGAACCAGCAAGATGTTGATAATGGACGAATTTTATCTCTAAATTCGACCGATTTTACATTTTCTCTGTTATTCCACCAAGGAGTTCCTGTTTTTGGAATGAAGTGATCTTTCTCATTGAACGGATATACTTCTACGACCGTTTTGCTTGGGTAGGCATCTTTTCTCTTCTGGAAGCTTAATGTTCCGTCACTATATAACACTGCATACACGTCTGCGGTTTCATCATCAAAGACTGTTCCTGCATCCTGCAGCTTGTCAAAGTACAAATCCTGTGTGATCACATAACTCTTTCCGGCTAATTCTTCCGGATCAAATGTGAAATCAACGTGCTGCTGCGATTCACTTCCAGATGGCACAAATGACTTTTTCGCAATCAATTCTGTGACTTCTTTAAATTCATCACCAGGATATAAGATTTCATTTTCAAACAGGTCTTTCTTAATTCCATTTGAATTATCCAGTACCTGTCCGCTTTCTGTACAAAGAACGTATTTTGTTCCTTCGTCATTCAGTCTGTAATATCCCTGTTTTGCTGTCTCTCCACTGGAAGAAACATCTTTCTTTAAGAGATATACATTATAAGTGTCAAGTTTATTGACTGTATAGTTACCTTCGTCAGCTGGCACTACATTTGTGATGTCATAGGCATCTTTTCCATAAGTACATTTTCTGGATTTTGAAACAACCTTTCCAGTTGACTTGTCAATAATTTTTCCTACTAATGTGTAGATATTTCCTCTTGTTAAACCGGTAAGATTTACCTGATCTGAAATTCCTGTGTCTGTGTAGCTTACATTGTCTGCAGATACATAGGTATTTGTAATAGCAGGAATCGTGACTGTCTGCTTTTCATTAGTCGTATCTTTTTCGTAAGTCCATAGATTCCATGGATCTCCGTTTGTAGTGTCTGTATCAAAAGCAAAATAAATTTCAACCTGAGAAATCAACTTCTTTCCGGCATATTTCTTTACAACACTGGTCGGAAGCGTGTAATGAATGGTATCTCCATTTTTCAGCATATAGCTGGTAAATTTCTTTGCACTGAATCCGGATGTAATTTCTTTTCCATTCGCATCTGTGATTGCATTTCCATTTTCGTCTACCAGTTTCGCTGTTGCTTTGATGTAGTATCCGAGATCCACCAGGTCTTTGCTAAAGTTCTCGTATGTAATCTGATCCTGTAAAGTAACATCCTTAGAAGTGGTATTGACTTCATGGAGTCCTGTGTCAGATACCGTCAGTTCTGTACTGATTTTCTGGAATTTAACTGTCTGCAGATTATCATTCATATCCGTATGTTCTACAAGCAGTTTATTGTAATTTGGTGTTCCATCCGCGTTTAAAGCATAAATCTTTTCAAATACAACAATGTTCTTACCAAGCATGCTCTCTGGATTATCATAAACAAGGTTTTGATGTGCCTGTCCGGTATAAGTACCATCGTTATAAGGTTCAATCTTTGCTTCCGATTGTACAGTGGAACCATCCTTATTTTTGATATATTCTCCAGTTTCCATATCTACCAGATTAGCTACTGCATAACCGGATGAAATACCTTTTACATTGACTTCATCCGTAATGGCTTTACCGTAAGTAAGCTGTCCGGTTGTATAATTGAAAATACCACCCTGCTGGATAAATGCTGTATTGCTATTTCCGCTGGTGTTATCTGCAGCATAGGTTTTTACTTCGATGCTGTTATTGATAATTTTTCCAAGATCCAGTGTGGCGCCTGTATTATTATCGATTTTAAAAGTTCCCTTATAGAGAATCTTTCCATCATTTTCTTTACATTCTAATTCTTCAATGCTATAACTTCCGTATTCAAAAGACCCTTCATCATCACTAAGAATGGATGTATCTCCAAACCAGACACCGGCTCCCGCTTTATCTGTGTTTGTATTCATACTCTTTTTAATCAATGAAGAATCATATACACCATTACTTCCGGTATAAATTGTATGGCTTTCCTTTGTTTCCAGATTCGTGATCTTAAACGGAATATTTGCCATTGTATTATTATTCGTTCCATTGATCTTCGTCAGCTTAATATCTGCTCGAACCGGGCTGTCGGATCCTTCAAATGTCTGTCCACCCATTAAAGTTGACAAATCTCCTGGCTTCGTTACCTGTGCAAGGTATACACCATTTACAGTACTATTGCCTTTTGTATCCGTCATGTTTAAATCATTACGGTATCCATCCGGTGCTTTTGTTTCCTGGATAGTGATTGTTCCGCGAGGGATAGTAATTGCCCCATCTACCTTATAAAAATTATCTCCACCTACTTTATAGGTATCTGATAAACCGGCTTGATAGACTTTGCTTCCATTTGGTCTAGTACGTTCTTTGGTTTCAATAACCCATGTACGGGTGGCTCTTGCTGGAAGATTATTTCGATCATAGAATACATCATAATATTTAATAGTGAACTGTGCTCCAGCTAATGTTTTCTTTCCTTTTATTGTATTACCTGTATATTTGTCTTTTTTCTGAATAACAATCGCTGCCGGGTCATCCATCGGTTTATCTGTAAAGCTAACTACTTTATTCTCACCGCTAGATAAACTCACTGTTTTCACTGTGTTATCAATATAGTAACCTTCCGGTGCGGAAATTTCTTTTACATAATAAGTTCCCGGTTCTAAATTGATTGAATTCGAGGTTCCATTTGCATTTGTTGTAAATGTGGATACCTGAGAAGTACATGCTGCATTGCTATATACTCCGTATTTTGCATTTGCTAAAGAATAACAACTATTTCCATTTGTGATATCTGTGTTCGATGATGATTTTCTAAGTGATAAAGTTGCTACATTATTAACCTGAAATGCCATTGGCTGATGGTTGTATGAAGTATTGAAATAATATACAGAGTAACCACTTGGAATGCCACCCATTGCCAACATCTGATTAGCTTTATTGATCAAATGCTTTTTTGTTGAGTTTGGTAATCCATAAAACGCATAATTGGCCTGCGAATTATTATGCAATGCGTATTTCGCATAGGTATAAGACAAAATAACATGCGAATAAGCATATTCTAAGTCTCTTACGCCATTCCAAATCCATCCATATCTATTCACAAACTGACTGTATCCAGGACCGCCGTATGCATAATAAAATGCTTTTCTTGATGAACCATCAGAAATTAAACTTCCTGTGTACCATCCAGCTCCTGGTGTTTTCAGAAGAGGATTCATACAATATGCCACTTGACCTTCATTTGTTGTATAATATCTCGTATTATATCTTCCATACCAGATCTTATTTCCTGGGACATTCAAATAAATACTTTTCGTACCTGCTGCCCGTGTAGCAATTTCATAATCGCTTGCAGTAGTCTGCAGATCAATTTCTGCATCTTCAATAACGGATTCTGGAATTTCTTTAAAGGTAGCTGCTACTTTGACATTCTCTTCCGGCATTGTAAATGTGGCAATACCTTCCTCATCTACTGATAGTTCTTGAAGAACTTCACCGGATTTATCCTCCAATTCAACCTTATCAAGTTCATATCCATAATCGGCACTTGTTTGAACTTTTACTTCCGTATTTTCTTCATAAGAATCTTTGGACTCATATTCCACATCTTCTTCTGATGCATCCAAAATAGACTGCGTGGAATTCTCCACATCTGCTTTTACAAGATCATCTTCTGATATTGGAAAACTTAGCAGACCATTATCAGCTTTAGATAATTTCACTTCATAAGAATCCTCTTTTTGAGTTTCTTTTGATTCTGTGTCTTGTGTCTCTTGTGTCTCTTTTTTTCTTGCTCTTTTTGACTTGCATCAGCTGTTTCCTGTTCATTTGCTTCTGAAATATCTTCATCCGCATTTTGAATTGTCTGCGTCTGTTCAGAAGACACTTCCGGTTCCTGTGCATATGCCACAGTACCAAGAGAAGACGGAACAATCATGATTGCTGCAAGCAAAAGTGCAATCACCTTGTTTACCCATTTTTTCCTTTTCACTTACAATTCCCTCCTTATTCTTGTCTCATTTGCATTTGAAGTCCGTATATATATCTGCCTGATGCAGAATCCTTTAAAGCCTGCTCTTTTTCAACGACCTGAATTTTCCCTTTTAATGGGATTTTATATGTCTGGCCATTTGAAGCTTCTTGGATATCTATCCGAGGCTTCTGATCTATATATGCTTTTAATGCTTTACAATAAACAGTAACGTTATAGGTAATGTCATATGTCCCTGGTGTATCAAAATCTACTTTTGAAATATCCGCCTCCAGTTTTTTGATTACGTTTGTATCATGCGTAATCTGATTCAAACTTGCATCAGGATGATATCCCTTCACTGCTTCTAAATTTGATACACTTGCAGTTAATCCTTGTAGACTATCTGCCGTAAATTGGCTTGTATCTATCTGGACTTCTGCTTTTTTCTTTTCTCTTATTTTCTTAGAATGAATTGGTCGATTTATCGCAAGAATTGCTGCGATTGTTCCAAGTATAAGAATGAAAATTAACACAACTGTCCATTTCCTTTTTGCCTTTACTTTCGGCTTTTCTTCCATATGCGCTTCCCCTTTCTTTTTCATAAAGTTCTCATTAATAGTATGAAAGAAAGGTAATTATCACAGGATTCGTTTCAACTTGAAAATGTCCGTTTGAATAAACGTAAGTTAGAAATATTTATGAATAGATTTTAAGAAAATAATGGAATAAAACAATTCAATATAAAGCATAAGAATTATCATTATATTGATTATTTCTTTGCATAATATTATTGATAAGATTTTATTATATAGACGAATATTTTATATACTTTGTCTATTGTTCTACTTTTCATTGCCAGGCCAGTCACTGTCAATTTTTATGAGTTGAATATATTGCAAAAAAAGGAAAGGGTCAGTGCCCTTTCCCTAGAAACCTGTATTCAGATTTTTATTTTTTCTTCTTTTTGAAGACCATGACTCCACCGCCAAGCAGGAGAATCACTGCAACCCCAAGTAATACATACATAGTAGCATGATCACCTGTCTGTACTTTTGTTGGCGTAGCCGGCGTTTTTGATGGTGTAACTGGAGCTTTCACGATTTTTACTGTCTGACCTTCATCATTGATATCTTCGTGATTTGCCACTTCATTACCGTTTGCATCATACATCTTTTCAAATACAACCAAATCTTTTCCGCCAAGATCTTTTGCATTAAAGGTAAATTCTACATTTACTGATCCTTCTGATTTATCCGGGGTAAATTCTGCTTCTGCAGTAACTTCCTTTCCATTAACCATCAGAGCTTTTCCTGTAGCCTTGTCCATTAAAGTTCCCTTTACGTGATGCTTTTCTCCTGGAGCAAGATTCTTATATTCTACTTTGTCTACAATTGTAACCTGTTTCGCAGCGGTAATGCTGTGATCGCCATCAGCTTTATCCGTAGCTGTTGTACCAATATTTGGGAAGTAAATGCTCTGGTCAGTATCATTGATATCCTCATGGGATCCAACTGATACATCTTCATACAGAACATCTTCAAATACAACAAGTGTCTGGCCTTTTAAAGCACTTCCATCAAACTTAAATGTAAGATCAATGCTTCCATCAGCTTTTTCCGGGGTAAATGTTGTGCTTGCTGTAACTTCTTTGCCGTCAACCAGCAGAGGCTCTTTTGTCTCTTTCACCATTAATTTACCCGCAATCTTATATTCTTTGTTCGGAATAAGATTCGTATATTTTACGGTATCAACAACAGTAACATCATTATCTGCCATAGATGTATGGGAACCGGTCTCAGAATCTTTTGCAGTTGTTTTGATTTCTGGATAATGGACCGTCTGTCCCTCATCTTTAATATCTGTATGTTCTGCAATTGAAACTTCGTTAAATGTCAGATCTTCGAATGCGACAGTACTCTTTCCTTTAAGTTCACTGCCATCAAACATAAATGTTACATCTACTGTACCGTTGGATTCTGTTGGTGTGAATTTCGTAGAACCCGTAACGTCTTTTTTCTCTTCTGAGAATTTATAATTTGTAATCTTATTGATGTCATATACTTTATGATTATCAATTGCTGCTGTGACATCTTTCTTAAAGGATCCGCTCCATGTGATCAAAGCATCATCGATTGCAATTGGTGTTGCATTCTCATCAGCATTGACAGGAAGATATCCTTTTTCTGTCTTGGAATAAATACCTGCCGGGACTTCATCCGTGCCTTTTTCTACATACACATAGGATCCGGCTTTCAATTTATAAAGTTCCTGATCAGATTTAATTGCACTATTCGTAAATGATTCAATAACTTTTGCCTGCAGAACTTCGCCTGTAGTCTGATCCATCAATTTTCCTTTTAACTCATATTCACGGCCCGGTGTAAGATTCTCATAGGAAACAGTATCATGAATCACTACAAGATCCTCTGCTTTTGATAGATTGATTGCTGTATCTTCGTCTGCTGCCGTTGTCTGGATTTTCGGAAAATCAATTGTCTGGTCTTTATCATTAATGTCTGCATGTGTTCCTACAGATTTTCCTTCATACTGCACATCTTCAAATGCAACGATGCTCTTACCAGCAAGGGCACTTCCATCGAATACAAATGTAAGATCTACAGAACCATCTGCTTTATCCGGAGTAAATGTTTTTGTAGCTGTTACTTCCTGATCATTTACTGTCAGAGGATTTCCTGTCTCTTTATCCATCAAAGTTCCATGAACCTGATACTGTTTTCCAGGAATTAAATTTGTATATTTTACGGTATCAATAATTGTTACCTTATCGTCTGCTTTAGACAGATTGTTCTTTGTTTCGGAATCTTTGGCAGTTGTATGTACTTCTGGGAAGTGCACTGTCTGTCCTTCATCCTTAATATCTTCGTGAGATGCTACGATTGCTTTATCTCTATAAAGCTGCTCGAATACAACAACACTCTTCCCTGCGAGATCACTTGCATCGAAATTAAATGTTACTTCAACAGTTCCACTTTCTGTCTTCGGTGTGAATGTGCAGGATCCTGTTACTTCTTTTCCATTAACTGTGAGCGGCTGTCCTGTAGTCTGATCCATAATACGTCCAGTCACGATATATTCTTTATTTACAACCAGATTCTTATAGGATACCGTATCTGTGATAGTTACATTATTGTCTGCTTTTGAGAGTCCAATCTTCGTTTCACTGTCTTTTGCAGTTGTTTTAATCTGCGGGAAATGTACAGACTGGTTTTCATCTTTAATATCGGCATGTGTTGCAACAGAGATTTTATTTACTTTCAAATCTTCAAATGCAACCACTGTCTTTCCGGCAAGTGCACTGCCATCAAATGTAAATACAATATCTACTGATCCATCTGCACTATCCGGAGTGAATGCTTTCGATGCTGTAACCGTCTTACCGTTTACCTCTAATGCTTTACCGGTCTCCTTGTTCATCAAAGTTCCTTCCATCACATAAGATTTTCCAGGAACCAGATTGGTATATTTTACTGTATCTACGATTGTAACTTCTTTTTCAGCATAAGAAATATCTTCTTTTGTTTTATTATCTTTTGCTGTTGTTCCGATCTTTGGAATGTGGATGGTCTGTCCTTCATCATTGATGTCTGCATGGGAAGCATACAGTTTTCCATTCTGATAAATGTCCTCAAATGCAACTACTGTTTTACCAGCGAGTTTTGATCCATCAAAAGTAAATGTTACTTTTACAGATCCATCGCTTTCTTTTGCTACGAACGTTGTTTCTGCAGTTACTTCATTGCCATCTGCATCTTTTACAACCTTTTCTGTTGCTTTATCCATCAACTTTCCTGTTACTTTATATTTTTTCCCAACCTTGAGATTTGTATATTTCACAGTATCTACAATGGAAATTTTACCATCTGCTTTGGAAATATTTGTATCTGTCGTAGAATCTTTTGCCGTTGTTCCAATACTTGGGAAATGTACTGTCTGATCCTGATCATTGATATCTTCATGAGAAGTAATTAATGTGTCATCCAGATAGCAATATTCAAATACTGTTACATCACATCCGGCAAGTTTGCTTGCATCAAAATCAAATTCTACCTCTGTGCTGCCTTCTGCAGTCTTTGGAGTAAACTTTTTCTCGGATGTAATTTCTTTACCATCAGCATCCAGCAATGCTTCACCAGTCTTCTGATTCATAAGCTTGCCTTTTAATGTATAGGTTTTACCTTTTTTTAATCCGGTATAGGATACGGTATCAACCAAAGTAACTGCATCGTCTGTTGCTGCATAATGTGTATTGGAAGCCTCATCTTTTGCTGTTGTCTGCAGTGTCAGATCAGCATTTTCAATTGTTCCCATATCAATCTTATATCCATCTCTGGTGATTGTAAGTGTTCCTTTGTATAATGCTTTTCCTTCATTTGCATCGCATTTCAGTTCTTCGATTTCATAGGTATCATATGGAAGTGCTCCCTTTGTATCATCTGGATCAGTAATCTTGGTTTCATCCCCAACTTTATACTGACCAAACCATAATCCAGAGTCTTTCTTTCCACCGTTTGTATCCTGACTGTGTTTATTAAAGTCAGATGCAGAACTGTAATATCCATTTTCATCTGTCACAATCTTATGGCTTTCGCCAGTTGTTTTACTTGTGATTTTGAATGGAATGTTTGCCATAGGTGTCTTATCTTCTTCATCTTTCTTTGTGAATTCAAAGTCACCGCGAAGAACATGATCGTTCATTTCATATTCATTTCCACCCTGTAAATGAACTGCATCACTATCCATCGTAATCTGTGCCACATATGTACTACTTTTATCTGTAGAACCTACAGGTGTTAAATATGCATTATCTAATGAATATCCTTTTGGTGCTTTTGTTTCTGTAATAGAAATCGTTCCTAACGGAAGTGTTGGTAAACCATCGACTAAAAAGAAATCATCGCCAGACACCTTATATGCTTCCGTAAGTCCTGTCTGATAAACTATCGTTCCATCCGATCTTGTACGTTTTTTTGTTTCTAATACCCATGTCTTTGTTGCATCTTCCGGAAGATTATCTTTTGTATAATATCCGGCATAATACTTAACGGTGAATTGTGCGCCTTCAAGTGATGCACCACCAATTGCAATTCCGTTCTCTGGTACTTCGCTGTCCTTTTTATTAATTGTAATTGCAGCTGGGTCATCGCCTGGCTTATCTGTAACACTTACCGTTGCAGTCTGTCCACTTGTTACTGTGAGTGGATATACTGTATTATCTTTGTAATATCCTTTCGGTGCTGTAATTTCTTTCACATAATATTTTCCGGCCGGCACATCGATAACATTGGAATCTCCATTTTCATTTGTTGTGAAAGTGGCTTTCTGGCTTGTGCATCCAGCATCTGAATATACACCGTATGAAGCTCCTGTAAGGCTGTAACACGGATTTCCTGCGACTAATGTTGTGTTAGATGAGGATTTTTTAAATTTTGCTTTTCCGTTAAACTGTCCAACATACGATGCTGTGCCCTGTATTCTCTGTGTTCCAATAAGACCATGTTCATTTTTATGAACTCCATCTGTAGATCCTTTAACTGCTGTACAGTATACATTTCCAGTAACCACACCTGTAGATTCATTCACATTTGTTACTGTGAATACATAAGTAAAAGCTTCTCCAACGCTTGGGGCTGCTGCAGTGTGATCGGCACATCCTGTAGTAGCTGAAACACCATTTAAGACCCCGCTGTTACATTTGATAGAAACTGAATGAACAGTTCCACCTGCATGGCTCTGATTTACTCCAGTAATTATACAGCTTCCTGTAAATTTCTGTCCTACAGATGGCGTTGCGGACTGCAATGCAATTCCGTAATCTGCAGACTGTGCTGCAATACCAGATACTGCCCGTCTCGCAACTTTTGCGCGCGATTTAGAATTTCCAAATGATACAGTTACAATTTTCTTTGAACCGCCTGTGAGGGAAATATCTCTCCATGAAGATGTTCCTGTTTCTGTACTTGGATCCTCTAAAACGATATCATTTGAATCTTTTACTGTTACAGTTATTTTGGTAGAAGTTTTGGAATTTGCTACCATATGAATGTATGTCATGACTGGCATTTTCATTGTAGTCTTTCCAGAATCCAGTTTTACTTCTTTACCATCTGCTCCTGTAAGGCTTAGAGAACCATTTCCTTCAATTCTAAACTCTGCTTCCTGAGTATTGCTTAAATCCAGATTTGTTGTCTCCTGGCTCTGTGGCTCCTGACTCTCCTGTTTAACTGCATTCTCTGTAGACTGTTCTGAAACTACAGCTTTTTGCTTTTCGGCAGCTTTAAAAGATGCATTTACAGTAAGATCTGCTGCGGGCATAGTAAATGAAAATGATGTTCCATCTGTTTTGCTTGCAATTTCTTTATCTGCATTCATAACGGAAAGCTTTTCTAATGTATATCCGTCATCTGCCTGTACCTTTAATGCTACCTTATCCCCTTCTTTATAAGAATGGGTTCGTTCCTCTGAATCTTTGAATAATACTTTACCATTCTGTGCATCGTTCAGAGTGACCTTGTATGCGACCGGCTCAATGTCCGTGTCTGTATCCGGTTCGGCAAATACTGAGCCGATTTCGGTTACACATGGGGCTGCTGCCATACACAATACAAGGAGGGATGCCATGCATTTTCGCATAACGTTTCTCAACTTCTTCATTGTTCCTTCTCCTTTTCTTTTTTATTTGAGCAGAATTTATTTACTGTTCATAAATAGTGTGTGAGAAAAGGTTTTGCAAAAGTGTTAGCTTGTCTTTGCCAGACTAGACATGATTATTTTATTATTATCATTATTTGTAACGTTATTTTTATTATCATTCCGATTCTCTATTTCTTGATTTCCTATATCTTGCTTTTCTGCATCTTTTAGATACGATGAAAACGTATTTAGAAACTAATAGTCAGTATTATAGAAACAAGTTTCCAATATATTATTGTATTTTCTCTTTTATAAAGGATATTTCACAATAAAAAGGACCTCTTATGAAGCCCTTTTTTAATAACATGGATTAATTTGTTTTAACCTCGTCTGCAAATTCAAATATTTCCATTCCAATTCCATTCTTATCCTTTATCACATATCCTCCACATGGAATTCCTAAGAATCCATAAGCTGCAAAGTTACAACCTATATTATTCCGATATCTTCCAATGCATTCCATATATGCGCAATTTGGATCCTTGGCTCCTGCATCTATAATTTCCTGTACAGAAGCTGTATGTCCGCAAATCGGACACTTAAATCTCCAGTGTTTTGTATCTGTTCCATAAAGTTTTTCTGCCATTTTCTGCCATTCAGCTTTTGTTAGTATTTTTGATTGATTTATTGTTTTCTCGACACCTGTATATAATTTGACTGTTTGTTTCACTTTCCTTTCATTATTTTTCCTGTAACAAATTTGATATGTCATTCTATTTTACCTCAGATATATTTTTAATTATATTTTTTGACTGTACAGTTCTATTTTTCATGTTCAGTCATTTCTTTCAGAAGGTGCTCAAGTGTTCTACCTGTAAATGCAAAAATCATTTGGTCTACCAAAACATATTCTTCATCCGTTTGGCAATTCATCACAATTTTACAAATCCGCATCCCAATGTCTGACATAGCATTTTCCAGATCATTTACAGAATCCAATATCTCCGTTCCAAGTTTTACGGGAATTTGTCTGGTATTTCCTATAATGCGTTTGGTGCTATTCATTTCCTTCTTCGTTGATTCACAATTTTTCTGTTTCGTTTCCATGTTGCTTCAAACTCCTCTCATTATTTTTTTGATTCTGTTATTAGAATGACGGATTTTGATAACAACAATGTTTTCTGGACAAAATGTAATTTGATAGAGAAAGACCGAAGATACATAAAGAATTTTTATTAAATATTTTTAGTCACTATATTGCGAAAGTACTAAAACAATTTTGAAAGAAACTCGTTTTTTATAAGTATCAAAACAGATGTTCTTATTTTATAGATGGATATTTAAAATATGTGGATAATTGTGTCCAGTTATTTCTCCAGGATCCA
>OHCF01000734.1_pt1 | contig 15698 bp, 11 predicted proteins | sample 1577511 | NCBI WGS metagenome assembly OHCF01 (sample SAMEA3879568, study PRJEB24766) | human gut metagenome | biome: human-associated habitat; feature: feces | place: USA | collected 1985/1987 | reverse complement strand
CTTTCACACTTTTCTTCCCTCCGAAGCTTTTGGCTTGGCAGGTTTTTTGACAGTCTGAGACACACGGCCCCTTGGCTTCGTGCCTCCGTCCATTACCTGAGAGATTCCCCGCCGTTTCCGGCAGGTTGCACCTTCGGCGTGCGGCTGCCGCCGCACTCTTCGGAGTGTCGTCATCGCCCGACCCTTTTGCCTGAGAGCTTCTGCATTCCCCTTCGGCGCCGCGCAGCGCGCGGTCTCTCCCGGACCAATCATCCGACACTTATTCAGTTCCGGTGTTATCCCGGCGCGGTCCTTCCCGCGCCCTACTTACAATACCATTTTCTACACGGTTTTGTCAACAATTATTCCAAAATTTTTTCGGATTTTGTTTGCATTGTACAAAGATGTCTGGCGCAGCCGGGCATAAATTCCAGCCGGGCGGCATTTACTTTCCTGCCTCCTTATGCTATCATGAAGGAGAGCACATCACATAGCAGGGTGGTGCTGCCATTGCACGAACAAGGCATTGCGATCTACTCCCGAAAATCCCGCTTCACCGGCAAGGGTGAAAGCGTGGGCAACCAGATCGAGCTATGCCGCCAGTATCTCCGCGCGCACGAGCCGGACGCGCCGGAGCCGGAAATTTTTGAAGATGACGGCTTCTCCGGCGGGGACCTGAACCGCCCCGCCTTCCGGCGGATGATGCGCGCGGCCGAGGCCGGGCGCTTCCGTATGCTCATCGTCTACCGGCTCGACCGGATCAGCCGCAGCATCGGAGACTTCACCGCCCTCATCGAGCGGCTGGCGCAGCTGAACGTGGCGTTCGTTTCCATTCGGGAGCAGTTCGACACGTCCACGCCCATGGGCCGGGCCATGATGTACATCGCCTCGGTCTTCTCGCAGCTTGAGCGCGAGACCATTGCCGAGCGCATCCGCGACAACCTCCGTGAGCTGGCCAAGACCGGCCGCTGGCTCGGCGGCATCACGCCGACCGGCTTTGCCTCGGAGGCCGTGCAGGCCGTCACCGTCGACGGGCGAACAAAGCGTGCCTGCCGCCTGCGGCTTCTTCCGGAGGAGGCGGAGACCGTCAAGGCCATGTACAGCCTGTTCGCACGCCTCGGCTCTCTGACAGCCGTTGTAAAGGGACTGCAGGAGCGCGGTATTACCACAAAAAACGGCAACGCGTTCACGCGCCACGCCGTGCGCGATATCCTGCACAACCCGGTCTATGCGCGGGCGGATGCGGATATGCTTGCCTGGCTCCGGGCAGCAGGCACGGAGCTCTCCGCTGCGCAGGAGGAGTTTGACGGGCGGCACGGCGTCCTTGCCTATCACCGCACGGATCAGTCCCGCGGCCGCACCGCCGTCGCCCTGCCGCCGGAGGCCTGGATCGTCGCGGTCGGGCAGCACCCCGGGCTCATCCCCGGCTCACAGTGGGCCGCCGTGCAGGAGCGGCTCCGGCGGACGGACTGCCGCACGCCGCGTACGGAGCACGAGACGCCCGCCCTGTTAGCCGGTCTGCTGCAGTGCCGCTGCGGCAGGCCGATGTATGCCAAATACCGCCGCGCGGCAGACGGCGAGCGCTTTTCCTATGTCTGCCGTGCGAAATCGACCGGCGGACGGGAACAATGCAGCTGCCCGAACGTTCCTGGCACTGCAGCAGACGCCGCCGTGCGCGCCATGCTCTGCGCCCTGCCGGAGGACCATGCCGCGCTGGCGGCCGCACTCTGGGGGCTGCGGCGCGGCCTGCCTGAATCCTCCCCTGCGCCGCCGGACCGGATCCCCCTCGTGCTCCGCGATTGCCTGGACACCATTCGCCGGACGCAGCGCGTCCTTGAGGCCCTGACGGAGCAGCTCCGCTGGGACGGCGAAACGCTGCGCGTGACGCTCCGCCGGGTGGATTGCAAATGAGATCCTCATGTACTTCCGCGGGCAGCGGAAGAGCGCGTCAGACGTTTCGCTCTCGGAATGCATCGAGACCGGGCGGGATGGCAACGCGCTGTCGCTGATGGACGTGATCTGCTCGGAGGAGGATCTGTTCGAGCAGCTGTCCGAAAAAGAGATCTACGGCAGGCTCCACGCCGCCGTGAACACCTGCCTGACCCCGCGCGAGCAGCGCATCATTCTGCTGCGCTACGGGCTGGGCAACCGCAAGCCGCTGACACAGCGGGAGATCGCCGCGCAGTGCGGCATCAGCCGCAGCTACGTCAGCCGCATCGAAAAACGCGCCCTGCAGAAGCTAGAGGACGCGCTGACAAAAGAAACCTGAAGGGAACGATCACAAATGCATCCATGGAAACATTTCTGTACCATCACGCACCACCGCTGGAAGGTGCGCAGTCACTGCTTCCGCGTCGGGCTGTATTGGCGCGGCCTGACGCACGACCTGTCCAAATACTCCCCCACAGAGTTCTGGACCGGCGCGAAATACTATCAGGGCACGCGCAGCCCGAACTCCTATGAGCGCGAGCTCTACGGCTACTCCGCCGCATGGATGCACCACAAGGGCCGCAACCGCCACCACTACGAATACTGGACGGACATCGACCCGAAGACGAAGGTCTACCGCGCCGTGCCGATGCCGCGCAAATTCTTTGTGGAGATGGTCATGGACCGCATCGCCGCCTGTAAAATTTACCACGGCAGCGCCTACACGGATGCCGATGCCCTCAACTATCTCGTCCACGCCGAGGAGGTCCGCGATGGCTCGATGATGCACCCGGACACGCGCCGCGAGCTTCTCTATGTGCTGACCATGCTGCGCGACCGCGGCGAAAAGGAGACGTTCCGCTTCCTGCGCGAGGTCGTGCTGGCCGGGAAGCCGTTTGCCGTTCCTGCGCAGTGACAAAAATGCAGGAATCATTTCCTTTTCTGCCCGCAGGCCGATCCGGTCGGAAGTTGACAATAATGAAGGGCAAAACTGCCATCCACAGGAGTTATTCACATTCTGCACAAGGTTGTGCACAGCAGGGCCCCTGATTTGGCGGGCTTTCGCGGGGATTTTGGGCAGTTGTGCACAGGCCTGTAAAAACGCCTCTGCACAGCAGCGCCATGTTCCGAAGTTGACATAACCCCGTTTGTGGCAAAAATTTACAGACAGGTAACAGGAAATTAAAATGCAGGATGCCGATCGACATCCTGCATTGATTTTTTGGGTCTTATAAGGCCTCGCCCTCCATGGAGCGCGTGGCATAGGCGTTGAGCGTCTGGTCGGCGATGTTGCCAGCGAGATACTCATAATACGCCTGCGCGCCGATCATCGCGCCGTTGTCGCCGCACAGCGACAGCGGCGGCATGCAAAGGCGCACGCCGCGGGCGGCCGTCTCCACGGCCAGCGTTTTCCGCCCCGTCTGTTCCAGCGCCAGCATGGCGCGCGGCACGAGCATGCCGCACACAGCCTCCGAGAAGGCGGCGCAGAGGTCCGGGATGACGATCTGCTCGCCCTTCTGCCCGGCGTTATGGATGAGATTCACGGCCGAAGTCTTCAGGCCGGAGAACGACAGGTCTAGCGGATTGCCGCTCAGGTGCGGCCGGGGCATGGGATAGCGCGACGCGTCTCCACCCTGCGCCGCGCGGTCAAGGGCCGCACCGCCGGGGTATGGCATGCCGAGCAGCCGCGCGACCTTGTCGAAGCACTCCCCTGCCGCGTCGTCGCGCGTGCCGCCGAGAATGCGCAGCTTCGTATAGTCCTCGACATCGACGAACATGGTGTGCCCGCCGGAGACGACAAGGCACAGAAACGGCGGCTCCAGGTCCGGGTAGGCCAGATAGTTGGCCGCGATATGGCCCTTGATGTGGTGGACCGGAATGAGCGGCACATCGAGCGCCAGCGCAGCCGCCTTGGCAAAATTCACGCCGACGAGCAGCGCGCCGATAAGGCCGGGCGCATAGGTCACGGCGACGGCGTCCAGCTCGCCGCGCGTCAGGCCGGTGTTCTCCAGCGCCTGCTCGGCAAGACCGTAGATGGCCTCAATATGCTTGCGCGAGGCGATCTCCGGCACAACGCCGCCGTATTCGCGGTGCAGCGCGACCTGCGAGGCGATGCAGTCCGTCAGGATGCGTCTTCCGTCCTCCACGATGGCAACGGCGGTCTCGTCGCAGGAGGATTCAATGGCAAGGATCCGCATGATCGAGCTCCTTTCTGAGGATCAACGCGTCCTCTCGGGGCGCGAGATAGTAATTGGGCCTGCGCCCGATGCAGGCAAAGCCCGCTGCGGTATAGAGCCGCTGGGCCGGGAGATTGGAGGCACGGACCTCCAGCGTCAGAGAGCCGATGCCGCGCGCAGCCAGCCTTTCCTGCAGAGCCTGCAGAAGCGCCTGTGCCGTACCGCGGCGGCGCAGCTCCGGCACGACGGCCAGATTCATCATATCGGCCTCCGGCGGCACGAGCTGCGCGCCGACATAGCCCGCAAATGCGCCGTCCAGCCGCGCGACGAGCCAGAGGCTGAAGCCGGTTTCCAGCTCCTCCGCAATGGAGTTTTCGCTCCAAGGCGCGGAGAAGCACAGACGCTCCAGCGCGGCGATGTCCGCCACATCGGCGGCGGTCATTTCCTGAATTTCGATCATTTGGCAGCGTACCAGCTTTCTCCCTGCTTGGCCTCGGCCACGAGCGGGACCCGCAGCGCAGCGGCGTGCTCCATCTCGTTCGTGACGATCTGCATGACCTGCTGCGCCTCTTCCTGCGGGCACTCGACGATCAGCTCATCGTGCACCTGCAGCAGCAGCCGGGCCTGCAGCCCCTCGAGCGCATGGAACACACGTACCATGGCCAGCTTGATGATGTCCGCCGCGCTGCCCTGCACGGGCGTGTTGAGCGCGATGCGCTCCGCACCGGAGCGGACGTTGAAATTCGAGCTTTTGATCTCCGGAATGGCGCGGCGGCGGCCAAAGATCGTCTCTACATAGCCCTTCTCGCGCGCCGTCTCCTTGATATCGTGCATATAGGCGCGCACGCCGCTGTATTTTTCGAGATAGCTGTCGATATAGGCCTTGGCCTCCGCACGGGACACGCCGATGTCCTGCGCCAGGGAGAACTCCGAGATGCCGTAGACGATGCCAAAGTTCACGGCCTTGGCATGGCGGCGCATGAGCGGCGTGACGGATTCCAGCGGCACGCCGAACACCTGCGAGGCCGTCACGGCATGGAAGTCCTCACCGGAGCGGAACGCCTCCTGCATGCGCGTATCGTCCGCGATATGCGCCAGCACGCGCAGCTCGATCTGGCTGTAGTCCGCGTCGACCAACACCCAGCCGGGGCGCGGGACGAACATGCGGCGAATTTCGCTGCCGAGCTCCGTGCGCACGGGGATGTTCTGCAGGTTCGGGTCCGTGGAGGACAGGCGGCCCGTCGCCGTGACCGTGTTCTGAAACGTCGTGCGGATGCGGCCGTCCGGCCCGATGACCTTCTGCAGGCCGTCGGCATAGGTGGACTTCAGCTTCGTGAGCATGCGGTAGTCCATGATGGCCTGCACGGCCGGATGGCGGTCACGGAGCTTTTCCAGTACCTCGGCATTCGTGGAATAGCCGCTCTTCGTCTTTTTGACGGGCGGCAGGCCGAGCGTTTCAAACAGGAACACGCCGAGCTGGCGCGTGGAATTGAGATTGAACGTCTCTCCGGCATAGCCGAAGATCAGGCTCTCGCAGGCGTCGATGCGCTCGGAGAGCATCTCGCCGAAGTCATGCAGGGCCTGCGCGTCGACGAGGATGCCGTCGTGCTCCATCTGCGCCAGCACCGGGCACAGCGGCAGCTCGATGTTCTCGAACAGCGGCTGCATGCCCTGCTCGCGCAGGCGCTTGCCGAGCTCCTCCGTCAGGCCGTCGATGCAGGCCGTCCGGATGGCAAGGACGCTTTCCTGCGGGAGCGGGGCCTCGTCCGCAGGCGGGATGTGCAGATAGTCCTGCGCCAGCTGCGGCAGGGCGTATGCCCCGCGCGTCGCATCGAGCAGATAGGCCGCCACAGCCGTGTCGAACACGATCCCCGCAGGCTCCACGCCGAGAGCCAGCAGCGCACGCAGCAGCGGCTTGCTGTCGTGCACGGTCTTCGGCACGTCCGCCGCAAACAGGCGCTGCAGCAGCGGCACGAAGTCCGTTCCGAGCGTTTCGCGGCGCAGCACATAGGCCGTCTGGTCCGGGCCGTCCATGTGCGGTGCGGCCACGAGCATCGAGAGATCGTCCGCCGCAGCAATGCTGAGCGTCACGCCGGATAACAGCGGCTGCGCCTGCTCCGGGGTCTGCACGTCCAGAAGCGTGCAGGAGCCTGTCACGGGCTGCGCCGGTTCCTCCGACTCGTCCTGCTCCAAAGCGGCGCTGCGCAGGCCGTAGCGGTCGATGAGGCGCTGGAATTCCAGCGTGGTGAACAGGTCATACAGCGCCCGGCGCTTCGGCGGCCGGATGAGATTGTTCTCCGGCGTGAAGTCGATGGGCGCATCGCAGCGGATCGTCGCCAGCTCATAGGAGAGATAGGCCGACTCGCGGCCGTTTTCGAGCTTATCAAACAGCTTTCCCTTCATGTTTTCCCGGGAAAGATTGGCATAGACGCCGTCGAGCGTACCGAAGCGCTTCAGCAGGTCGTTTGCCGTCTTCGGCCCGACGCCCGCTACACCCGGGATATTGTCCGAGCTGTCGCCCATAAGAGCCTTCAGATCGATGAGGCGCTTCGGCTCCAGCCCGTATTCCGCGCGGAAGACGTCCGGCGTATAGCGCTCCGTCCGCGTCTGCCCGCCCTGCGTGTGCACCAGGCGCACGGAGACGTGCTCGTCGACGAGCTGCAGGCTGTCGCGGTCTCCCGTCAGGATGGCGCAGTCCCACCCGGCCTCCTCGCACAGACGGCCGACCGTGCCGAGCACATCGTCCGCCTCCCAGCCCTCGCAGGCATAGACCGGGATGTTCATCGCGGCGAGTACCTGCTTCATGACCGGCATCTGCATGGCAAGCTCCTCCGGCATGGGGTGGCGCGTAGCCTTGTAGCCGTCATAGCGCAGATGGCGGAACGTCGGCGCGTGCAGGTCAAAGGCCACGCACAGCGCGTCCGGTTTTTCCTCGCTGCGCTCCTTTTCCAGAATATTCAGAAAGCCGTAGATCGCATTGGTATAAAGTCCGTCCCGGGTCGTCAGCGGCCGCACACCGTAAAACGCGCGGTTGATGACGCTGTTCCCGTCCAGGATCATCAGCTTCATATGGTATCTCCTTCGATCAGATGCGCTTCCACTTTGCGCCCTGCGGCGTATCGATGACCTCGATGCCGCGTGCCTTCAGCTCGTCGCGGATGCGGTCGGCCTCCGGCCAGTTCTTCGCGCGCTTTGCTTCGGTACGGGCGGCGACGAGCGCGTCGATCTCCGGGTCGTGCTCCTCCTCCGGCCGGGCGCTGCGTGCCTTCTCTGCCGCGGAGAGCAGGTTCAGGCCGAGCACCTCGTCAAAGCTGGCAAGGGCTGCGAGCTTCGTGGCATCGTTCGTCTTTGCCTTCAGCACATCATAGACGGCCGTCACGGCGAGCGACGTGTTGAGGTCGGCGTTCAGCGCGCCGAGGAAGCGCTCCTTCAGCGCCTCGAAGGCCTCCGCGTCGACCGCGCCGTCCTCCGGGCGCAGGGCCGCGATGCGGGCGATGAGCTTTTCGTAGGTCTGTGCCGCGTTGTCGAGGTTCTCCCAAGAGAACACGAGGTTGCGGCGATAATGGCTCTGCAGGCAGAACAGGCGGTAGACGATGGGATCGTAGCCTTTCTCCTCCAGCAGGGACACCGTGAGGAACTCGCCCTTCGACTTGGACATCTTGCCGGACTCCGTGTTCAGGTGATGGACATGGAACCAGTAATTGCACCACTTGTGGCCGAGGAAGGCCTCGGACTGGGCGATCTCGTTCGTGTGATGCGGGAAGGCATTGTCGATGCCGCCGCAGTGGATATCCAGATATTCACCGAGGTGCTTGATGCTGATGCACGAGCACTCGATGTGCCAGCCGGGATAGCCGACGCCCCACGGGGAATCCCACTTGAGGGCCTGATCCTCGAACTTGGACTTCGTGAACCAGAGAACGAAGTCATTCTGATTGCGCTTGTTGGAATCCTCCTCGACGCCCTCGCGCACGCCGACGGCAAGGTCCTCCTCCTTATGGTCGTTGAAGACATAGTATTTTTCCAGCTTGGACGTGTCAAAGTAGACATTGCCGCCCGCGAGATAGGCATAACCCTTGTCCAGCAGTGTCTGGATCATATGAATGTATTCCGGGATGCAGTTCGTCGCGGGCTCCACGACGTCCGGCCGCTTGATGTTCAGCTTGGCGCAGTCGGCAAAGAAGGCGTCGGTGTAGAACTTTGCGATCTCCATGACGGTCTTGTGCTCGCGGCGCGCGCCCTTGAGCATCTTGTCCTCGCCGGTATCGGCGTCTGAGGCCAGATGGCCGACGTCCGTGATGTTCATAACGCGCTTGACGGGATAGCCCATGTAGCGCAGGCTCTTTTCGAGCACGTCCTCCATAATATAGCTGCGCAGGTTGCCGATGTGGGCGAAGTGATAGACCGTCGGGCCGCAGGTATACATTTTGACGAGCTTCGGATCGATGGGGGTAAAGAGCTCCTTCTTATGGCTCAGGGAATTATAGAGATACATCTTGATCCTCCTTCAATTTTTCCTCTAATTTTTCGATACGCGCATACAGGGCGTCCAGCTCCAGCCGGACAGGGTCTGGCGTGTGGATATGGTCGAGCTTTTCGCCGTTGCGCCGGACAACGCGGCCGGGCACGCCGACGACGGTGGAATCCGGCGGCACCTCGTGCAGTACGACGGAGTTCGCCGCAATGCGGGCATTGTCGCCGACCTTGAACGGACCAAGGACCTTTGCGCCGCTGCCGACCATGACGTTGTTGCCGAGCGTCGGGTGGCGCTTGCCGCTCGTCATACCCGTGCCGCCGAGCGTGACGTTCTGATAGAGCAGGCAGTCGTCGCCGATCTCCGTTGTCGCGCCGATGACGATGCCGGTGCCGTGGTCGATGACAAGCCGTCTGCCGATCTTGGCGGCCGGGTGGATCTCAATGCCCGTCCGCCGCCGCGCAAACTGCGAGACCCAACGGCCAAGGAATCGCAGCCGGTGTTCATAGAGCCAGTGCGCCACGCGGTAATACATCGTGGCGTGCAGGCCGTTATATAACCAGAAGACCTCCCAGCCGCTGCGCGCTGCGGGATCGTTGCGGCGGTATGCCTCTATGGTTTCTTTTAACCGCATTCTTTCGCCTCCAAACAAAAAACTGCCAGCCCCGGATCGCTCCAGAGGCGGGCAGTGCTCGCGGTTCCACTCTGATTTGTTGCTCCGGCCTTGACGCGGCCAACGGGGTCTCCCCGGCGCTCGCGGGCGCACACTTCACACGGAGTCCGCCGCGCCCGCTCTCAGCCAATGGCGGACGCTCTCTGCGGCAGACGGGCCGGCTACTCTTCCCGGTCATAACGCCTATTTCATTGCTATTATATTACCATCAAGGGCCTGCGGTGTCAAGGTTTTTCCGGAAATTACACCGCCCGCGGACATTCGTCCGTGTATATTCATCGCGATATACAAAATTTTCTGCAGAGCCCGGAATGGGCTTGCTTTTCTTTCGTGAATTTACTATAATGCAAGCGAGCGCAAATCCAGAATCTCCGTCATTTTTACCAATCGCACTCTTTCCGAGTTCGGAACATCCCCGCGGAAACTATGTGAGCAGGAGGAACCTTCATGTTTCAGAATGTACAGCAGATCCAGGATTTTATCCGCCAGAACGGCATCGCATTTCTCGATTTCAAGATGATCGACCTTCGCGGCAGGTGGAAGCACCTGTCCATCCCCGCAGCCCGCTTCAACGAGGACATCATGACGCACGGCATCGGCTTCGACGGCTCGAACTACGGCTATGCCCAGGTTGAGCGCAGTGACATGGTCTTCCTGCCGGACATCACGACGGCGGTCGTCGACCCGTTCGTCAAGGCGCCGACGCTCACGATGATCGGCGATGTCATGGTCATCGACCATCCGGCAAACCGCCCGTTCGACCAGTATCCGCGCAATGTCGCCAAGAGCGCCATCGCCCACATGCAGGCTCTCGGCGTCGCGGACGAGATGATCATCGGACCGGAGTATGAATTCCATGTCTTTGACGGCATGACGCGCACCCTGCGCCCGGATGCCGTCGGCTACCGCCTGCAGTGCAGCGAGTCCGTCTGGTCCGCCGGGGAATTCCCGAACAACGGCTTTCACACCGGCCCGCACGATGGCTACCACGCCGATCTGCCCGGCGACCGCACGTTTGACCTGCGCAACCAGATCTGTCTGGAGCTTGCCAAGTGGGGCGTGGACGTCAAGTATCACCACCACGAGGTCGGCGGCTCCGGCCAGCTGGAGATCGAGGTCGAGCTGGGCGAGATGACCCGTCTGGCAGACGCCACGATGGCCGCGAAATACGTCATCCGCAATACGGCCGCCGCGAACGGCATGACGGCCACACTGATGCCGAAGCCCATCTACGGCGAGGCCGGCAACGGCATGCACGTACACATGCTCCTGCGCAAGAACGGGCAGCCCGTGTTCTACGATCCGGATGGCTATGGCCAGCTCAGCCGCACGGCCATGCACTTCATCGGCTGCCTGCTGACGCACGCCCGCAGCCTCTGCGCCATCACGAACCCCAGCACGAATTCCTACAAGCGCCTCATCCCCGGCTTCGAGGCCCCTGTCACCATCGGCTATGCCATGGCGAACCGCAGCGCCGTCGTGCGCATCCCGGCCTATGTTAAATCGCCGGACAAGAAGCGCTTCGAGCTCCGCAACCCGGACGCGATGTGCAACCCGTACTTTGCCTACGCTGCCATTCTGATGGCAGGCCTCGACGGTGTTGAGCACGAGATTGATCCGGCAGGACGTGGCTGGGGGCCGTTTGACTTCAATCTCTTCGACCTCCCGGCAGACGAGCGCAAGCGCCTTGGCCACCTGCCCGCCAGCCTCGACGAAGCGCTCGACGCGCTGGAAGCGGATCACGACTATCTCACGCGCGACGGCGTGTTCCCGATGCCGCTGCTCGAGACGCTCGTCAAAACGCTCCGCGCCGACGCGCAGGAGATCAGCCGCATCCCGCACCCAGCGGAGTTCGACCGCTATTTCGATCTCTGACCGAACCGTATTGGCCCCGTATTCCTTCCGGAGTACGGGGCTCCGCGTGTAGAAGCCCAGAAGTATGACGCGGGAGGGGCTAATCGGTGTTCCAGTCGAGACGATCCGCAATTTGATTTTCTGGAGGAAGCAAAAAATGGAAAAAGGAACAATCGGACAGACGGATCCTGCTGCCAACATCGGCCGCAGACTCTTTGCCCTCCATTCGGCTGCATGCATTCTGCGGGGTCTCATCGGATGAGGGGCGCAAGGATCGCCGGGCTGCTGATTCGCCAGGCCCGTCTCCGGCGGGACTGGAGTCAGGACGGCCTGTGCCTGGGCATCTGTACTCCCTCCTACCTGTCCAAGATCGAGCAGGGCAAGGCAGAGCCCTCTCCGGAGGTGACGGAGCTTCTGCTTCGTCGTCTGGGCCTTGTCTGGATACCGGAGCCGGAGGATCTGAAGCCCTGCTGGAACGCCCTGCTTTCCGGCAGTCCCGGCTTTTTCCTTTGCTATGAGCAGCTGGTACTGCCCCAGCAGGAGAGACTTGCCTGCAGTCCGCTGGCGGCGGACATCCTGTTGCTGGCTGCCTTTTACACAGATACCATGCAGCCCCTGTCGGAGGAATGGGAGCCGTTTCTCTCCACCCGGCAGCTGGCTCTGCAGCGTGCTCTGCAGGGGCGGTGGGACGAGGCCGCGCGGCTGGAACCACTGCCGCTGCTGTCCTCGCTCCACGGGAAAGCCCTCTACGCAAAGGGGGCGTATACAACCGCCATTGAGGTGCTGCGAGACGCCTACCGCTCGGCGGCAGACGCAGGTTATCCCCATATGATGCTTTCCTGCCGTATTCTTATAGGAAACTGCTACTCGGATCTGGGCCGCATGGAGGAAATGATGACCCATTTTTCTGTAGCGGAGCATCTGGCAGAGGCTCTTGGCGACACGGACAGTCTGGCATCCCTCCGCTACAATACCGCTGCCACGCAGCTGCAGCTCGGCCAGCCGGAAAAAGCCCTGCCCTACTTTTCCAGCCTCCCGCATCCCAGCTTTCTGGACCTGCACAAGCTCGCCATTTGCCATGAACAGTTAGGGCACCGGGAGCAGGCATTGGCAGCCGTCCAACAGGCGGAGTCTCTGACCGCCTGCGAGACAGAGCGGCAGATGCTGGCGCTGGTACGCTATCGGCTGGAGCATGCGGATTACCTTCACGACAGCGCCTACGGCGCTCAGCTGCTGGATTGCTTCCGGCAGCTGCAGGAGACATACCCCATGGGCTTCACCCGGTTCCACCTGCAGTGGGTGCTGGCATGGTACAAGGCGAACCGCCAGTACCGCCAAGCTTGCCGCCTGCTGGAGGAGTTTCCTGTAATATAGTGTTTTTGCCAATCTAAGCGTGTCATTCTGGGAATAATTTTCCCATGATGACATGCTTTCTTTTTGTAAGGAGCTGTGCGATAATTATAGCCGCGAGGTGAACACTATGAAACAAACACTCTGGACGCGGGAATTTACCCGCATTACTGCCGCCACAGCATTGGGCGCCGCAGGCGGCATTATCAGTCAGTTTGCCCTATCGTTTCTGGTCTTTGACGAAACCGGCAGCACGCTGGCAGCGGCGCTGGTGGTCGCCATCCAGCTGATCCCGATGGTGCTGCTGCCGCTGGTCGTCGCTCCCATGATGGATCGTCTGCCGCGTAAGCCTTTTCTGGTGTGGGGCGACCTGCTCAACGGCGTGTGCTACGCCGGAGCAGGACTGTTTCTGTTGCACAGTTCCTTTTCCTATATTGCTTATCTGGCCTTTTCCCTGCTTGTGTCGTGCCTCGGGGCCTTCGACGAGCTGGCCTACAACAGCTTTTATCCCCTGCTGTTGCCGAAGGGGCAGGAAGAGCGGGCCTACACCGTCTCAGCCATGCTCTATCCCATTTTGAAGGTTCTGATGATGCCGCTGGCGGCGGTGCTGTACGATAAGCTGGGCGTGGGACGGCTGCTGCTGATACAGGCCGCGCTTTCGGTACTGGCGGCCTTCCTGGAAAGTCGCATTCGCGTGCAGGAAAGCCGCCGGGATCAGGAGCCGCTGCTGTCACTGAAAACATGGTGGCGGGATGTCCGGGAAGCAGCCGCCTATCTGCGGCAGGAGCACGGCCTGCACGGGCTCTATGCGTACATGTCTGTCACCAACGGCATGGCCTCGGGCTATTCTCCCTTGCTCATCGCCTTTTTCCGCACGGCGCCGGGCTTCACTACCGCCATGTATTCCTTTTTCTCCGTTGCGGAATTTGCCGGACGCACCATCGGCGGAGCCGTCCGCTACCGCTACTCTCTCCCGGAGAAAAAGCGCTTTGGCTTTCTGTTCGGTGTATATCAGACCTATGAGTTGATGGACACCTGCCTGCTGTGGCTGCCATATCCCCTGATGCTGGTGAATCGGGCGATCTGCGGCTTTCTGGGCATTCAAAGCGCCACCATCCGTCAGGCGGCAGTCCAGCGCTATATCCCCGACCGGCTGCGCGCCCGGCTCAATGCCTATGAGTCCATGCTCTGCACAGCGGCGGGAGCGGCGCTCTCTCTGGCCATCGGCGCACTGGGAGAGGTGCTGGATTACCGCCTCTGCATGACCGTCTGCGGTCTGATCACCATGGCGGTGTGCTGGCTGACGGTATTTCTGCGGCGGCGTCAGGTGCGCCAGGTGCTGGCGGACCGTCCCGGTGTAGACCAGATCCAGTAGATGCCAGTCCGGTTTTGTTTCCGAACATAGGCCAAAGCGACTATGGCCACTTTTTCACGAGGCAAAGCCGGCACAACTTTTTTCGATCTTTTTGCATCGAATATCCCCCGGGGGAGCTTCCGGAACCGAATTTCGTATGCTAAAATGCATCACGAGAACGGGCGAAAGAGCCCGAAATGACAGGAGGACCACCCCCAATGAAACGAATTCTTGCACTGCTGCTGGTGCTGAGTGCCCTTCTGGCGCTGGCCGCATGCAGCAAAAGCCCGGCAGTGACCAAAGACGAAGGCACGACGCTCGTCTACGGCAGCGGCGACTACACCCGCATCAACCCCGCCATGGATGAGCACGGCGAGATCAACGTGCTGCTCTTCAGCGGTCTGACCGCCCACAACGGCAGCAACGAGGTCGTTGCCGGTCTGGCTGAATCGTGGGAATACGATGAGAGCGCCTGCACCTACACCTTCCACCTGCGCGACGGCGTGAAGTGGCATGACGGCGAGCCGTTCACGGCCGAGGACGTAAAGTTCACGATTGAAGCCATCATGGACCCCGAAAACGGCTCAGAAAACGCACCGAACTTCGAGGATGTGGAGGAGATCACCGTTCCCGACGACAAGACCGTCGTGTTCCGCCTGTCCGCACCGAACGTGGCCTTTCTTGACTATATGACCATGGCCATTCTGCCGCAGCACCTGCTGCAGGGCGAGGACATGCAGGAGTCGGACTTCTTCCGCCATCCGGTCGGCACCGGCCCGTATAAGCTGGAGAGCTGGGACGCCGGGCAGTCCATCGTGTTGGTCAAAAACGAGGATTATTACCTTGGTGCGCCGAAGATCGACCGCATCATCTTCAAGATCGTCACGGATGACAATGCACAGGCTCTGCAGCTGAAGTCCGGCGAGATCGATCTGGCCCTGCTCGATCCGAAAAACGCAAAGGACTTTACGGACAAAGAGGGCTATACCTGCTATGACATGACGACGGCAGACTACCGCGGCATTCTCTTCAACTTCTGGAACGACTACTGGACGGAGAACCGTGACCTCATTCCCGCCATCTGCTACGGCATTGACCGGCAGGCCATCATCGACTCCGTCCTGCTCGGGCAGGGCATGGCCGCCTACAGTCCCCTGCAGCGCAACATTTATAACGGCTCCAATGTAGAGCACTACGACTATGACCCGGAAAAGGCAAAGACCATTCTGGAGGACGCAGGCTGCACGATGGGCGAAAACGGCTTCTACGAGCGAAACGGCAAGGAGATCGGCTTTGTCATCAGCGTGATGGCCGGTGAGCAGGACCGCATCGACATTGCACAGGCTGCCGCACAGCAGCTGCGCGATATCGGCATCAACTGCACGGTCGACATTCCCGCACAGATGGACTGGGGCGGACAGATGGCCTGCCTCATCGGCTGGGGCAGCCCATTCGACGCCGACGACCACACCTATAAGGTGTTCGGCACGGACAAGGGTGCAAACTACTCCGGCTACTCCAATGCCGCCGTGGACAGCTACCTGAAGCTGGCCCGCGAGACCTCCGACCCGGAGCAGCGCCGCCAGTATTACGCCAAGTTCCAGGAGGCTCTGGCCGCCGATCCCGCCTATGCCTTCATCTGCTACATCGACGCGAACTATGTCGCCGTCGACGGTCTGCAGGGCATCGCGGCGGATACCGTACTCGGCCACCACGGCGTCGGCATTTTCTGGAATGTTCAGGAATGGACGATCGAGAAATAACAAGAAAAAAGCATCGGGAGGCTCGCGGATCGAGCCTCCCAGACTGTTGAAAAAACTGCCCGGCCGAAAATTTCGGAGGGAAGGATAGTGTGAAAGACTAACTATTAAAAGTCAAGCCCGAAATGCGGAGGAGCGGCAAAAATTT
>OHCF01000713.1_pt1 | contig 16008 bp, 13 predicted proteins | sample 1577511 | NCBI WGS metagenome assembly OHCF01 (sample SAMEA3879568, study PRJEB24766) | human gut metagenome | biome: human-associated habitat; feature: feces | place: USA | collected 1985/1987 | reverse complement strand
CAGTTCACCCAGCACCATCTCTGGATGGTCTACAAAATAGCTGTTGATGGCAAAGCCATCTTCCGTTTTGCCAAGCTGCACCCAGTCCGGCTCATGGTCGATAGGGCGGTCACGTTTTTGGAGGAAAATAATGTCGCTGACGACTTCTGTTCCTGCGTTTGCTTTGAACGCAGTGTTCGGCAGACGGATAGCACCCAGCAGATCAGCACGTTCGGCAATGTGCTTGCGGGCAGAAGAATCTTTGCTGTCCAGCGTGTAGCGACTGGTGACGAATGCCACGATGCCGCCCGGACGCACTTGGTCGATGGCCTTGGCGAAGAAATAGTTGTGGATGCTGAAACCTAATTTGTTGTACGCCTTGTCGTTTACCCGGTACTGGCCAAAAGGAACATTGCCCACTGCAAGGTCATAGAAGTCGCGGCGGTCAGTGGTTTCAAATCCGGCAACTTTAATGTTGGCATCCGGGTAGAGCTTTTGGGCGATACGGCCTGTGACACTGTCCAACTCCACACCGTATAGGCGGCTGTCCTGCATGGTGTCCGGCAGCATACCAAAAAAGTTGCCGATGCCCATGCTCGGCTCCAGAATGTTGCCGTTGCGGAACCCCATTTTCTCGACTGCATCATAGATGGCGCGGATAACGGTAGGGCTGGTGTAGTGGGCGTTCAGAACGGAACTACGGGCAGCAGCATATTCGTCCTCGGAAAGCAGACCTTTCAATTCGGAATATTCTTTTGCCCAGTTGCCCTTGTCTGGGTCAAAGACATCCGGCAGACCGCCCCAGCCGACATACTGCGAAAGAACCTGCTGTTCCTCGGCGGTGGCTCCACGATGCTCCTGCTCCAACTGGAACAGGGTGCGGATGGCTTCAACGTTCCGGGCATATTTTTGTTTTGCGCCGCCCTCGCCCAGATGATCGTCCGTGATGTGGAAGTTTCCGGCAGCTTCCGGCACAGGTTCGGCGTTCAGAGCTTTGTCTGCGGCAGCGGCATCCGGGAAAGTCTGCCATTCGCCGTTAACTTCCACAGAGGTGGGCAGCTTATCCAGTTCTTCATCGGAAAGTTCCGGCTCATCCTGCCGCAGTCCATCCTCGAACTGCTGCTTGTTCAGTACCTCATTGCTCCACGAATAGCCCTGTGCACTGGTGTCGATGCGCACATCGGTTTCGCCTACATAGCCAATAGTTCCCTCGATGGTTCGGGTTGGAAGGTCTACAACAACGGAATCACCGACATTGTAATCGGGAGTTTTTTCTGGAGCAGTATCAAGGGCTTCATCCTGCTGTTCGTACAGTTCCCGGACAACAGTCAGCGGCTCTTCCCGGAAAATCGGCATCCGGGCATCGGCCAGAGCCATATCCTGCAAGGAAACTTTGTCCTTGTCAAAATCCACGCTATCGACCCGAAATTTCCGGTCATCCATATTGATAACGGAGCCGATGGGCAGATAGTCCTCTTTGCGCAAGTGCTTGGTCTGGTGGTGAGTGCCATCCTCGTTTAACCCGGCAAGGTACACATCATTGCCCGCAGACCACAATTCTTTTGCTCTTTTTGCCCATAAGCTAGGGAGAAAGCCCGTGATTTGAACTTCACCCAGTGCAGTGTTTCTCATGAACAAAGCACTGTTGATGATTTTTGCGACCTTGGCGGCATCTTCGCCATAGAACATAAAATTGCCGCCAGCTTCAAAACCAATGAGAGTGTCCGGGTACTGCTCTTTTAATGCAGTGTATTCGGCAGCACTGGTGTCGTTCAGTTCAAGGGGAAAGTCGATGATTCTTTTTTCTTTGTCGGACAGATAGCGGTCAGACTGAATCATCAGGTCGATATACTTTTCGACCTGATTCCAGCGAAGAAGAATTTTCTGGTGGTCTGGATAGTGTTCAAACGTCAAGCCCTTGCTGTCATGGTCAAGCCAGCCGCGACTTCCATCCAGATAGGTGTGCGAGGAGCCACCGGGTCCGTTTGGAGCATATTCTTTGGCAAGAGCTTTTGCCCGGAGGTTTCGGTCAGGCTGCAACTGATAAATTTTCCATATCCGAAGTTTGCTGTTTTCAAAGTTGGAGCCTCTCCGCAGAGCATTTTCAATGTCGGCCTGTGACAAAGAGAAAGCGGAGGGCGATTTTTCGCTCTCCGCTTGGTCGATGGATTCAATTTGTTTCGCTTCGGTAGGAATGTGGGTGTCGAAGAAACTTAGCTGTAAATCAGCTCGTTCATCACCAGTTCCTCGGCCTGTGCGTTCAGGCTGTTCATGTGCTGCACCCACTCCATCTGATGCTGCTCTTTGTTCGGAGCCGGATTCTGCTCCAGCAGCTTCTGCATGGTCTGCTGTATCCGGCTCTCCGCGCTCTGCTCCACTTCCAACAGGTGCGGATGCAGAGTTCCCGACAGGAGCATCGAGTTGTACAGTACCGGGCGATGCTTCATCAGGTAAGTCCGGCGCAGTCGCCCGTACTTGCCCAATGCTTTCTCCTGCTGGGGCAGGGTCAGGTTCGGAAGCAGATAATCTCCGACTTTCGAGTAGGTCACGTTCCTGCTGTTCATATTCATATTGGCTCCTTTCTACGTTACGACGGCGAATGGTCGTCTTTACAGTTCTTTCGATGCTGCGCAGCAGCTCACGGCTGCACTCGCTGACTGCGGTGCCCAGTGCATACACAGCGGCAGGAGTGGAAAAGGAGAAGATCGCCTGAAAATCGTCCCGGTCAAAATGACCTTCCGGCTCAAAGCCGCAGCGTTCGAGAACAGCATAGGTGATGCTGATTGCGGCGGCAGATTTGAACTGGAACTCCTGTCCGGCTTCATCATACCCCATCAGGAGAGAGCCGTCAACGATGTCGAGAATGTCACCGCTGTTGTTATCCCAATAGGAATCCACCAGCCTGCCGCAGATGTCCGCGATTTGCTGGCCGAGATTTTCCTGCTGAACACCGTACTCTCTGGCAAGCATTTCCGAAACAGGCTGAACCAGATCGGGGCCGAGCTGCCACATATCCGGGTCACGGGAATTACGGCGCACCCCGGTATCGCTCACATCGAAAACGTAGTGCAGACGCGGAACACTGCTGGACTGGTCTAACAGAGCGATGCCCTTGGAGCCACGCCGGATATAGCGGTTCATGCGGTCATTCCAAAGGTCGAAACTGGCGCAGGCGGTGGCATCGGGTCGCTGGGCGTAGATCATAAGCTGGTCTGCATAGCTGTACTTGTACAGCCGGGATGCAGTGGTCAGGTAGTCCGTCCAGTTTTCCCAATACCGGGTCAGTTCCTTTGCTGTTTGCTGGGCAAGGTTGAGGTATTCTTGCGTTTTATTTGGCATTGCGTTCCTCCTTTCGATTTCAGGATATAAAAAGAGCGGGCAACCGTTTTATGGTTGCCCGCTCTTAGTTAATATAGAAAATTATCTTGGAATCTTGAAAGCAACAAAATAGACAGGAAAATCGTAATCATCTCTTGATAATATGGTACTTGCCACACGTGCCGCTGCGTCTGGATAGGGATATACTTCAATGGGCGATTTTACTAACAAGGGAAAGCTATAACTCTGCAAATAAGAAACATATCTATTCCAGAAAGAGTCAAAATCTGACACATCTACATAAGCAACAATAAATGTTGAGGTTCCAAGAGCATTATAGTTTACAACTGCTTTGCTTATATGAGTATCAATGTATGTGGTACTAACGCTAGATAATTTTAAGCCTTCATAAATGGCAATCTCTTTACCGTCTTTTGTTAACAAGATATCTACTTCTGCGGAATCCTTTTTATTTACGGATAAGCCATGTCTGGTTTGGTCTTTTATCTCTGTGTATCCTTTCATAAAAAGCAAATCTCGAAAATAGTCATTCATACTGTTTTCCGAGCTGGCACCATTAAATGAGCAATTCAAACAAAAGCGTTGCCCTATTTGAAGTAGATCTCGAAGGACAACCTGCGATGAGGCTATATCTGCATTTAATCTAGCAGCATTTGACAAGGGAATGGGCTCTACGCTTTCAGATTCAAAGTAATAAATCTCTTTGAGTAAAAAACCAGATTCAGACGACTTAAGTGATTTGCTGATAGATTCTTTCAGTATATGCCCTTTCGATTTTAGCAAAGCAATGTCGCGGGGAGAACCTTCAACTGTAAAGTCCAACGCTTTTTTATCCCAGTTATCGCCTTTCATGCCAGCATAATAGGCAAGCCCCAAATCTTCATAATCGTATGTACAGTTTTGAAATGCCCTTGCAACATTGGGCGATTCGAGTTGTTCCAAATATTGAACTACTCGCCTTGAAAAGTTTTGGGGCAACCTATAAGTGAAATCGAATTCTCCCATAAAAAATCTCCTTAAGCCGTAAAGTCGATAGAATAATTATACCATATAATTACTTTTGGCGTAACCCCCTATTATGTACGCCGCCAAGCGGCGGCATAATTTAGTTAAGTGGAAATTCCAGCTCGGCAAACTCGGCATCGGTCATAAGTTTCAACTTTTTGATAACACCCTCCGACAGTTCGCGCAGAGCAGTTTCGTCCGGCAGAAGATAGCACTGCATCAACCGCAGCTCCTGCATCAAGCCCAGCCGGGAGCCGGAATTGTAGAGCATCATCAGCGTCAATTCTTCGCCATTAAAGTTCATGAGCATCCCTCACTTTCCGGCACCCAACAGGGCTGCACTCCGGGGCATCGCATTTTTCTTTTGCGCCAGCCAGTGAAGTCAGCTTTTCCAATGTGGAAGGGCGGTGGTTTGCGCCCAGTTCTTCTGCTTCTGCGGCTCTGTCCATCACAAAATCATAGTCCTGCAACAACCGCCGACCTTTTTCCATGTGATGTGTTTCCAGAATTTGCTCACGGACTTCCTGAATGGTCAATTCCGGCGCATCGACCTGACCACCATCCATCACGGAAAAGTCGCTGTGATAGATAGTGTAATCCCAACCTTCATCGGTGGACTGGATAGCAATATAGCCTTTACCACCCAATTCCCATGCACCCTGCTCATCTTGCGTCTGGATTTCCGGGTAGAAGTCTGCGTGGTTCCTACCCATAATATCGGCAAACTGGCAGATGTGGAACACATTGCCCAGACCGCCCATGATTTTTCACCAACATGAAAATACGGTCGGCATCAGCACTATGATTTTTGGTGCGTTTTTTGACGTTGGAAACTTCCAGCAATCGAGACAGTCGGAAGTACCATGTGGTCATCTTGAACCATGGAAGCAAATAGGTCGATTTCATTATCAATAATCCTCCAGTTATTTTACGGAATGTGAGCATTCGGACAAAAAGGATCGTGGTGGCCCACGACACCTTGCCCTTAAAAGCGCAAAAACGCCAGCCTCCCATTGAGGGAAGCTGGCGCAATATTGCACATCGGCATGATTATGGGTGGTGAAGTAGAACAATTGTGCCGGTTTGTTGGCATTCTGGTCTACAGCAACAGACAGGCTTTTTTTGATGCGTTACCCCAATAAAAAATCACAGTTACCTCCACAAACGGCAACTGTGATCGAATAGCGCGTGAAATCGCCCGGACGAGTTACCGTTTTTTTATAACTCGACCGGGAAACGCAAAATCGGCACAATAGGACAAAATCGCGGGAACGATGATGTTATACCGCTCTTTCCGCAAGAACGATACAATACTATTGAGGTGATGATGATGCCGAATGCGGATGCAATCGCTCTGGGGAAGCATATAAAGGCTGTCCGAAAAGCGATGAAAATGACACAAGAGCAACTGGCACTGAAAAGTAATGTTTCGGTGAAGTATATCGCCAATATTGAAAATGGAAAACAGAATCCTTCTTTTGACATTTTAAGTGCAATTCTCCATGTTCTGCCACTTTCCTTGGATTCGGTTATCAACCCGAACTTATCAGAAGCAGAGCGCGAATGTCGAGAGTTAGAATCGATTTATTTTGCTTGTCCGCCAGAAATGCGAAAAACGCTGTTGGATGCCACAAGGTCACTCGCAATCCATTTGACAGAACTTTCAGAACAGAACAAAAACACCTAAGCTGCCAGAGTGGACGTTACGCTTCTCTCTGGCGTTCTTTTGTCTGAATACGCAATATTCTAACAGGTCATTCAATAAAATCACGTGAAAAGCAAACGAATTACACAATAATTTTCTCGTAATCAGTCTCGTTGTGGATTTTGAACCTCTTTTTCAATGGCAAGATCATTTTCTAGCGTATCATATAGTTCTTGTGGGGTACGGCATAAGACTGCGTAGAAGTTGATAGGAGCACCCTCATTAAAAAGCCGTACATACCCCCATCGACATGGGAGAACCTCTAAATAGGATGCCGTTTGCAAAAAATCTTCAAACTCTCTCAGAACATCTTCGAAGGATTGCATCTTACCGCCTCCTAAAATCTTTTTTCTATATTTTAGAAAAGATTATTTCCGATTGCAAGGATGTCAATTTTTATCTATCCAGCTAACGATAAAAGCCATACTCAAGGTCTAAGTTACCCATTGAGTATGGCTTTTATCGTTATAAGGAATCTTTTTTCACTGAAATGTTCGGCATAAATTGGTAGCCGAGGTTGGAGATCGTTCGAATATAGACAGGTACAGCTCTATCATCCTCGATTTTTTGCCGGATGCGTCCAATTGTATTGGTAACAGCAGTCAGGCAGCTTTCACTATCCTGATGCCACACGGCTTCAAATATCTGCTCTTTTGTAAACAATTGCCCCGGATGCCGTGCCATTAAACTTAAAACGCCATATTCGTAACGGCTCATGTACACTTCCTGTCCGTTTTTGAAAACACGACGGTGTTCTAAGTTTATTTCCAGACCGGGATAATTCAAAGTGTCTGGCGCAGCACGGTTCATTTCAATCCACTCAAAAATCGTCTGCTCTTGGGGAGGGCAGTGGCCCTTCGTGATACGAACAATAACTTCAATTTTTTGCATAGAATTCTTCTAGAATCTTTGGTGAACAACTTCTCACAGACATTTAATGCTCCGCATCGCATACGCTGAATTTTGTTAAGCAAGGCTCCATCCAGCCGCATTCTTTCGGATGTTGACAAACTCCTGATAAATGCCGGGCTGCTTCAAAAGTTCTTCGTGCGTGCCCTGCTGTGCAATCTGACCGTTGTCAATGACCAAAATCTGATCGGCATTCTGGATGGTATTCAGACGGTGGGCGATTACGAGAAGTGTCTTGCCCTTTACCAGTTCCGAGATGGCCTCCTGAATATAGCTTTCATTATCGGTATCAACACTTGCAGTCGCTTCATCCAGAATGACAATCGGTGCGTCCTTCAAAATGCAGCGGGCGATAGAGATTCTTTGCTTTTCGCCGCCGGACAGAGTAGCACCGCCTTCACCGATGACTGTCTGGAATCCATCTGGCAGCGCCATGATAAAATCATAGCAGCGGGCTTTTTTTGCAGCCTCATAGACTTCTTCCTCGGTAGCGTCCGGTTTACCCATGCTGATATTGTTGTAAATGGTATCCTGGAACAAGTACACCCTCTGGAAAACCATGCTGATCTGTTCCATCAGTTCGGCGAGAGGTACATCCCGAATATCTGTACCACGGATTGTCACTTTGCCGGATTTCACATCCCACAGCCGCGCCAGAAGGTTCGCAATCGTGGATTTGCCACCGCCAGACGGTCCCACAAGTGCGGTCATGGTATTCTTCTGCATAGAGAAGCTGATGTTGTGCAGGACTTCCTTGTCCTGATAGGCGAAGCCCACATCGCTAAATTGTACTTCTGGCTGATCCGGCTGTGCCTGTGACAGAATATGTTGATTTCCGTTATCGGGAAGTTCGGGCTCATCCAAAACAGCTTCAATGCGGTCTAATGCGGCATTCATCACGGTCAGTCGGGTTGCTTCTCCATAAAGAGCTTTCAGAGGTCCAAAGAGATCAAAGATAAACAGCAGCACGCCCAAAAGATAAGCCAGGGAGAGTACGCCATCCTGATGTAAAAAAACGGATAAACCGAAGATAGCGGCAATACCCACGCCATAGAGAATGTTTAAGCCAGTGGTCCACGGTGTCATTTTCTGCTCAAACTTCGTATTGACATCCCTTGTTTTTTTGAAGTTTTCCGTTAATTCGTCAGATTTTTCTCCGAGCAGATTGTAACTTTTGATAACCCCAATTCCTTCAGCAAAAGACAAGACCGCATCCGTCAAATTCTCGCTTTGGTTTTGACGCCCGACAGCCTCCTTGAAGGAAACCTTATTCATATATTTTGCAACCAGTGATGCCAGCAAGGTAATGATTACCGCAATCAGCCCAAGTCTCCAATCCAGTACGAACATAAAAACAGCTAAAACCAAAGTAGACAGCATATAGCTCATCATGTTGCCAATGGTACTCATAGAAACTTCCTCAATGAATACCATATCCGTACTGAGAACAGAGCTGATTTTGCCAATATTCCCCGATGTAAAGTAACCCATCGGCATTTTTCTTAAATGATTTCCCAACTCCATCCGTTTATCAGCAAAGATCATAAATCCAGCGGCACTTTGCAGACGGTCGCTCAAATAGTGAACCACTGTCTGAACCACTACAACAGCTAATAATCCAAGTCCGACAAACAGACAGGTCTTTCCAGTCAGCGTATTATCAGCAAACCCGGCCAAGACAATAAACGCCATGAAGATCGGCATTTTGGAGAGAATGGACTCGACAAATGCACATAGAAATGCAGCCTGAATACGGCTTTTATACCTCCCGGAGAGGTTCAGGATTCTTGAAATCAATGCAAACATTTATCTTCCCTCCTTTGCAGTAGATACTTTCCACTCGGCGCTGTCCTGAGCCGCTTTCCACAACTTTTGGTATTCTGGGCAAGCTTGAATCAGCTCCTGATGTTTTCCGGTTGCCACCATCTTTCCGTGATCCATAACGCATATTTGATCTGCGTTCATTATAGCGGGAAGTTTGTGAGCGATAACTACCAAGGTTTTTCCCTCCACCAGCTCCGCAATAGCAGCCTCCATTTTTTCCTCATTTTCTGGATCAGCATAGGCCGTGGCCTCGTCAAGCACTACAATCGGGGCATCCTTCAATATTGCCCGCGCCAGGGAAATTCGCTGGCGCTGCCCTCCGGAAAGCATTTTCCCCGCATCGCCCGCCATGGAGTGAATACCTTGCGGCAGCTTTTCCAGAAACTCCATACACTGGGCTTTCTTCGCCGCCTGCATTACTTCCTCATCGGTAGCATCCAAACGTCCAAGACGGATATTTTCCAGCAGGGAGGTGTTAAACAGGTACTGATCCTGAGCCACATAGGAAATGCGGCTGTTCAATGCCTCCAGGCTCATATCATAAAGTTTCTGCCCGCCAATGGAAATGCTCCCTTTCTGCGGGTCATAGTAGTGGATCAACAGTTTTGCAAGGGTGCTCTTGCCAGAACCGGATTCACCAACTAGGGCAGTTTTTTGTCCTGCTTGTGCCACAAAGGTAATATCGTGGAGGACTTCTTTTTCCGCTATTATCGGTTTCCCATCTGGGCCAGGCTGTGTCGTCTGATACGCAAAGGAAACATGATCGTAAGAAATGTTAAAATCCTGTCCGTGGAAATCATCCTCAGCAGCTTGCAGCGGTGCCGCATTTAACATCTGTTCAAGTGCCGTAATCTTATAATTCAGATTCGGAATCGTCTCCATAAAGCTCAGTGCTTTCAGGAGAGGAATCCCAATGCTGAGGGAAAGGCAGAGGACTAAAATCAAATCAGGTAAAGTGCTTATGCCACAGAGAACAAACCATGCCCCAAGAGGCAAAGTCAGAATAACAGTGCAGGGCAACAGACTTCCGTATATCGCCATCCAGGGCCAGGCGGCCTTATACCATGCCAAGGTATAATCCCGATAGTCCGTTACATCCTTGCGGAAGTTCTCGTAAGATTCACTCTCCCGGTTGAAAACCTTGACAACCTCCATACCATTGATGTACTCAATGATCGTGTTGTTCATTTTCTGTGCAGACTGATAGTAGGGGCCCATGCGCTTCATTCCAACAGAGTACATAATGACCATGGAGAGCAGGCTGATCGGGATAGAGGCCAAAGACATAAGAGCCAGTTTCCAGTCCGCACAAAACATAGCAACATAAATCACCAGCGGAATCAGTAAATTTGCGATACCCTCCGGGACTGAATGAGCAAGGAGCAATTCCAAGCTGTCCACATCATCGACAAACAGCTTTTTGATTGTCCCTGTCCCTTTTTCCTCCACAATGCCAAGGGGAAGTTTCTCAAACTTCTCTTGCAGAGATACCCGCAGCCGGAACAATGTGTTATATGCTGCTTTATGAGAAATTGATAATCCCCATCCATATAAAACCGCCTGCAAAACAAGACAGATCAAAACCCCTATAACACGCAATAAAACAAATTCTGTCTCAACAGAATCGCCCATAACCAATAGTGAAATGACCTGATAGGCCAGCACAAAAGGCAGGACGCCCATAAGAACGCTGACCAGTACAACGACCGTGGCCACATACATATTTTTCTTGTATGGCCCTGCGTACTCAAAGATTTTTTTGAACATAAGCCCTCCTTATATTGAGCCGTACTGTCTGTGCTTCAAAAACAAGAGGCCGCCAAAGTAAAGCGGCCTCTTATCATTATCTTTCTGTCCAGTCAAGGCGGCCCTGACATTCATAATTTCTAAAATTCACTGGCGGATTCGGAAAAAATCCAAAACCTTTTTACTGCCGGATTCGTCCAATGGATAGCTTTCTTTTATTTGCCCTTTTTCCATATGGACTACATACGAACATCCCGCCATCACCAACTCCGGATCATGCGTAATAACAAGAAGCGTTTTGCCCTGATCCGCGAGGGACTTCAAACTCCGCGCAACTTCCCGCATATGTTTGAGATCAAGCCCGCTGGTTGGTTCGTCAAACACAATGATCTCCCGGTTACTCACAATGGCAGATGCGATCGCTACCCGCTGTTTTTGCCCGCCGGAAAGAGAAAGCGGGTGCCTGTCTTTATATTCCAGCAGATCAAACTGTTTAAGGATTTCATCTGCAACAGTTTCATCCTCGTTGTCCATGCTCAGAAGCACTTCATCCATCACGCTTTCGGTAAATAGCTGATGGCTGGTATCCTGCATTACCATGTAACAATGTTTGAGCCGGGCTTTCCAATCAAGGGTTTTCCCGTCAACCTGCAAAAGGCCACACTTCTTTTCCAGTCCGCAAATACAGCGGGCCAGAGTAGATTTTCCAGCGCCATTCAGGCCGATAATGGCAATCGTTTCTCCAACAGGCAGTTCAGCACTCGGAATATGGAGGCTTTCCGGTTCCCGCTTTTTATACGCAAAGCAGAAATTTTGAAATTCCATCAGTTTAGCTGTATGCGCCTGATACTGATTCGCGGGTTTCAACTTCGAGAGAGAAAACGGCCGCAGCCCCATTTCTTTTCGAGTGCTATCCGATAAACTGTCAAATTCAGCAGGCGTGTATTCCCGTTCAATCTCCCCATCTTTTACATACAGCACACGATCTGCAAGATCGTGAAGGTAGTAAAGGCGGTGTTCTGCAATCAGAATTGTTTTGCCCTGCTTTTTCCAGAGGCTCAAGACCTGCCGCAGGTCATCAATAGCAGCCACATCCAGATTAGAAGATGGTTCGTCAAGGACCATAATTCCCGGTAGCAATACACTTGATGAAGCACAGGCTATTTTTTGCTTTTCGCCCCCGGACAGAGCAAACACGCTTCGCCCCATCAAATCTTCAATATGATAATCGGAAACTGTACGGTCAATCCTTTTCAGGATATCTTCTTGGGGATAGCCTAAATTTTCACAGGCAAAGGCTAATTCACTATCCGTATCCACGTTGAAAAACTGACTTTTGGGATTCTGGAATACAGATCCCACCATAGCAGCCAAGTCATAAAGCGGCGTATCTGATACGCTTTTTCCGTCCAGAAGGACATCGCCCTCTAAATTACCTTCGTAATAATGAGGCACCAGCCCGTTTACCAAACGGGTAATCGTTGTTTTCCCGCAGCCGGATTCTCCCGTGAGTAAAACAAATTCCCCTGTGTTTATGGTGAGATTGACATTTCTAATCCCTCCGCCGCTGGATTCTTCACCATAAGAAAAAGAAACATTTTGAAAATCTATCATGGCAAAATCCCTCCTGCGGAAATTATCGGGGAAGCAATCGCCCAAAACACTACAAAGCAACAAAACAAGATCAGCACCACATCGGCAAAATTGAATTTAAGCTGGCAAATGTTTGTGCGTTTGACAGGAGCGCCGAGGCCACGGGTAATTGCCGCAGCGGAAAGTTCCTCACCGATTTTCACGGAGCAGGTAATCATCGGGATCAGCTTATACTCCAATATTTTTGAAGGTTTTTTCCCTCCAAGTTTAATCCCACGCATTTTCATAGCGTCACTGATTGCTTCTGACTCCTGAAAGACAGTTGGAAAGAAGCGGAACATGACCGTTAAGGGGATCGTCACTTCTTTAGGCATATGGATTCTTTCCATACCGGAAATCAATTCACTGACCGTTGTTGTTTTCACTGCATAGGCAGCAATCGCAACACTGGGAAGGATTCGGCAGAAGAATCCTGTTGTAAACAGAACGAGGAAATTCAATATCCCCGTAAGGTGCGGCAAAACATAAATTTGAACAGCAAAAAAAGCAGAAAACACAGCAATATAGCCCACAGCTTTTGCACATTGTTTCGAGGTAAGCAGCAATATAGCCGGAACCGTACAAAGAACAAGGCGGATCAGCCCCATAGCTTCTCCGCCTGTTCCACCCATGACAAAAATGCTTATGATGAAGATGAGCAACAGTTTTGTACGCGGATCGAGCCGTAGCCCTTGTTCTGTTTTTTTGCTGAGCAGAATTTCCCGCGCCATTATGCAATACCGGCACGCTGGAAGTGCTTTTTGCAAATGGCTTTCCCAATCATACCTCCGACAAGGCCAAACACAAAGCAGGCAACCAGCAGAATAGGCGCAATCCACATAGGCATATATGTATTAAGGGTAGCTGCATATTCAGCGCCGTATCCTTCAGTCAACATTACCATATAGCTTTCACGGTTCAGGAAAATGGGAGCAAAGTTGCCAAACACCCAGATGCTGAACACGCCGCAGGAAAGAACTGTACTCTTTGCACTTTTGTAGTCCGCCTTTTTCAGGATCACGTCGGCCAACAGGCCGCCAACAAGACCAGTTACCATAGTAAGATAGCCGTTGCCGAAGAACACCATGATTAGGCCAATCAGGAAACCCATGATTGCAGTCATCCCGAATTTTTTAGCCTTTGTAACATACAGCATATAGGGGATGCCGCCAATCAAAGGGCACAGCACCGCCATCAGCGGAATAAAAATGGGGATAAAGCCAAGCATCGCCACCAGCATAACAATCACGACATAGATGACGGTGTAGATGCCGATAGTAATTAAATCTTTTCCCTCAAGCCGGGAACTTTTTTTCTGGGAACTCATACCAGTATCCTCCTTATCTCTGAGAAAATGAAAATGTGGTGTAGTTAGCTTTTTCTAACCACACCACATATAATAGCAATTTGCGCCCACGATTCCAACCCAAAACCAATTTTATTCTACCCAAAATCAGTATTTTTGCGTTTATCCAATCGTAGCTTCTGCTTTATAGTTTTTCGGATTCACTCCGTATTTCCTTTTGAACGCCGCTGCGAAATTGCTTGCTTTTGAATATCCCACCAGTATAGCCACCTGGCTGACATTCAAATTACTTTCTAACAGCAGGCTTGCCGCCTTTTCTAACCGCTGGTCGATGACATACGCATGAACCGATGTTCCGAACAGGGAGGAAAAACCCTTCGTCAATTTTGAAGTGCTGATATTGACCTGCCGCGCCAATTCCTCGCAGCTCGGAGCCAGGGCAAGCTGGCTGTCAATAATTCGCTTTGCCTCTATGATGGAATCCCGGTCACTTCTGGAAATTGCAACGTAGGTTGACGCGAGAATACTCAGCTCCAGGACCTCGCTCAAATATACCGACAGCAACTCAAAGACCTTGCTTTCCAGAAACAGGTATCCCAACCCGCCGCGATATTGCGTGAAGTCTTTTACCTCCGCAAAAATGTGTTCCATATAGGGCGTGATATTCACCTTTGATATGCCGTCTAATAATTTTTTCTGATAGACCTCAATCTCACCGGCCTCAAAGTAGTCATTCAGAATCTTATAGAAATAGGATAGAGGTATTTTCACATTTTTGAAAAGGAAATCGCTCTTTTTAGAATAGCACAGATATTCCATTTTCCCGTGGCCGCGATAAATACAGGATTCACCCTTTTGTATGCTGGCACTTTGCCGGTTGTCTGCAATATTCCAGGAAACGCCGTCATTGAAGCAGAACAGCATTTGTATGTATTCTTCACTGCTCACTCCCTGCACGTTCATATCCGAAAAGTAATTCATTCTCCAGTCTGAAACAACTGCTCCCTGTTTCGTGACGATCTGCGAAATCTGACCGGTTCCCATGTCTATCGGAATATCTATGGTGATCGTCTGCGGTGAATTAGAGAGCAGATCACGATAAAGATTATTCATGTATTGATTTGTCATGTATGAGCGCCCTCCTTATGGTTAGCCAATACTAATAATAGTTTACAACACCAACCCGGAAAAGTCAATTTGTATTCCTTGTGTAGCCAGAGCCATGATGGATCACACCATGAATGGAGGTTCAGCCGTGGCCTTTTTCTGTTTTTCTTTGCGGATACAGCCATTTTACCCTTTCCAGATTGTAGTATTAGTAGAGGGAGAAATAGAAGGTAGGGTTTCGATAGCAAGCAGGGCAAGTTGGTACCAACTTGCAATTTTTGAATCGTATTTTTCAAATCCAAATTCAAAATGCTTGTTGGGCTGTGCCCAACCCCCTTTCGATCTGCATCGTGCCGATGCAGGCTGCGCATTTGTTCCAAACACTTCTGTAACAAAAAAGACAGCCTAGGACTCTCCACAACGGAAGAATCCTAGGCTGTCATCGTTTATCGGGACTGCGTTTTCTCGGTGGTGTTCTTTTCTTCGGCAAAGAACAGTTCTACGTTGCGCTGCGCACGAAGAAGTTCCTGCATCTCGTCTTTCGCTTTGCGGTAGTCCGGGTAGAGTGCTTTCTTTTCTGTCAGCAGCTTAGAATATTCTGCGTCCAGCTCCTTGACCTTGGGGAGCGTTTTCAAATTGGATTCATCAAAGGCAGCTTTCGCTGCCTTGTGCAGCGTGATCTCTGCGCGATGATTTTCCAGAAATCGCTTGCTGTATCCGGCCTTGCGGTAGGCATCGTACACCGGGCGCGTTTTTGCGTAGTTGACGATGTGCGTCCGCAGTACAGCAATCTCGGCCATGCGTGTTTCCGCCGCCTTGATGGAATCGCCCAGTTCGTGATAGCGAGCAGTAGCAGCGTCCACGCGCTCTTGCATTTCCTTAATGCTGCCGATTTTCTTCTCCTGCAAGAAAATCAGCGTCTTGGACATTTCTTTCAGATTGTACTTTTTTGCCCACCGCGCATAGCCTTCGCTTTTGCCCTCGGAGAGCTTTGCCTGAATGTCCACCAACAGGTGGAACGGTTGCTCTTTCGGTGGCTGCTTCTGATGTGGGCAGTGTTCGGCATCTCCTGCAATGACCGCCTTGATTTCATCTTCACTGTATCCTGCTCCCAGTGTCCGAAAACGGATAAAGCGCTTCTGCCGTGTTCCTTTGACCGAAGTGTACTTTCCCCGTTTGATTTCGTAGCCCCGCTGTTCCAGCTTTTGAAGAAAGCCCTCGAAACTTGCAGGTTTCTCGCTCAGCAAGATGTTGTCGATTACGGCACACAGCTTATTACGATTGCTTTCTCTGGGAGGATAAAGAGTGCGCTTCTGCCGTTCTCGGTACGGCTTGATTTCAATAACAGACAGCTGATGTTCCAGACAGATCAAATCGCTCAACCGCTGCACGGCCAGCCCGGACAATAAAAAGTCCCGGAACTTCCGGGTGCTGTCCAGCGCAGTGGAGTTGTAGA
>OHCF01000712.1_pt1 | contig 16013 bp, 9 predicted proteins | sample 1577511 | NCBI WGS metagenome assembly OHCF01 (sample SAMEA3879568, study PRJEB24766) | human gut metagenome | biome: human-associated habitat; feature: feces | place: USA | collected 1985/1987 | reverse complement strand
ACCGGGTGGAAAGCTCGGAAACATCTTCAGATGGGAGGTTGAGCATGGAAAAAAAGTTCTTTGTGACATAGACCGTGTTGAGATCAAAACGCATCTCATAGCCACCCAGTTCAATACTTGCCATTTCCATGATACGCAGGAATTTTGTGGAGGTTGTCAGAATAATGTGGATACTGCCGTCATCGGAAAAGTCACCTTCTTCCAGGTAATTGGGAAGATAGGCAGCCTTTTCTTTCTCTGTAAGATAAGGGGAAAGATCAACGACCTGTCCCATCTGCTCAAGCGTATAGGCGGTATCGGCGTAGGCGGAAAAAATATTTGGCATGGCAAGGGCACCAACCCTTCCTTTGGCGGCATCGAGAACATTTTTTTCCAGGTCATTGATGCTGCCCTGACTGGAGGCTTCGACCGTAATATGCTCTTTTTTTCCGATCGTTGTATTGAATTCCTCAACAAGACGTTCAAAGGAAGCTAACTGATCTCCGTTGTAATACGTCCATACGGTCAGCGTAACGGGTTTGTCGGAGGCGCGGCATCCGCCAAGAAGCGATACAGCGAGAACAGAACTCAAAAGAAAGGTTGTGACTTGATTTGAAAGAATTATAACATAAAGGAACAGGAGCCGCAATCGAAATTAAGCCGTGGAACAGAAAAGTTGTTACAGTTCACTGGTTCCCAGCGAACTGTAACATTCGCAGCCCTCATTTAAAGTTTTGCTTCGCAAAAGGAGGGCTGCTCACACCTGAATCACTTTCTTACGCAGCGAAACAGCAAGTGTTTCACTGCTGAGTGAACAGTAACGAAAAGTTACCTGTTGTTTGCCGGGTACCGGTGAAGTGTAATGCAGCAGGAAAGAATCCGGTAAAGGAAAAAAGCTCCGCCGGAAAAAAGGTGGTATTTCCGGTGGAGCTCTGTGAAAAAAGTGATCAGAATTTTACTGATGATAATAAGAGAGGAAGTCGGTGATCTTTCCAACTGCATCCTTTAAAACTTCAATTCTCGGCAGGTAAACAACGCGGAAGTGATCCGGCTGTCCCCAGTTGAAGCCGCCGCCGTGGACGATCAGAAGTTTTTTGTCGCGCAGCAGATCGAGAGCAAATTTTTCGTCGTTTGTGATATTGAACTTTTTCGTGTCAATTTTCGGGAACATGTAGAACGCAGCTTTTGGTTTGACTGCGGTGATACCCGGAATATCGCAGAATGCTTTGTAAACGTATTCACGCTGCTCGTAAATTCGTCCGCCCGGAATGATGTAGTCGTTGACACTCTGGTGGCCGCCAAGAGCGGTCTGGACAACGGACTGTGCCGGAACATTGGAGCAGAGACGCATGTTGGAGAGCATTTTGAGCCCTTCAATATAGTCCTTTGCGATAGCTTTATTTCCACTTAAGATCATCCAGCCGATACGGAAGCCTGCGATCATGTGTGATTTGGAAAGACCACTGAAGGTGACACAGAACAGATCCGGTGCGAGGGATGCAATGGAAACATGCTCAAGACCGTCCATGACGAGCCGGTCATAAATTTCATCGGAAAAGATGATCAGCTGATGCTCTCTGGCGAGATCGACAATCTGCTGCAGTACCTCTTTCGGATAGAGTGCACCGGTCGGGTTATTCGGATTGATGATAACAATCGCTTTTGTGCGGTCGGTGATCTTCTTTCGCATATCATCAATGTCCGGATACCATTCGGACTGTTCGTCGCAGATGTAGTGGACGGCTTTTCCGCCGGCCAGCGTTGCGCAGGCAGTCCAGAGAGGGTAATCCGGGGATGGGATGAGGATTTCATCCCCGTCATCCAGAAGAGCGGACATACAGAGGTTGATCAGCTCACTGACGCCGTTTCCGGTGTAGATATCATCGATAGAAACATTTGGCAGTTTCTTTAACTGCGCATACTGCATGATCGCTTTTCGTGCAGAGAAGAGACCCTGGGAAGGAGAGTAACCCTCGCAGTCGGTAAGCTGATGGCTCATGTCGTAGATGACCTCATCAGGAGTACGGAAGCCAAATGGAGCCGGATTTCCAATGTTCAGTTTCAGAACCTGTGTGCCGCACGCTTCCATACGGTTTGCTTCTTCTACGACAGGTCCGCGGACATCATATAAGACATTGTCGAGTTTCGATGATTTTTTAAATTCTCGCATAGGGGAACCTCCTGTTTTTGTCTGGGAAAGGGAAGCGGCAGATGGATCAGAAAAGGATTCTGCCGGATCGGAAACCGTATCTGCCGTATAGTTTACTGTGGAATCTTTTGCAAGCAGCCAGTCGGGATCGACCTGGAGCACATCGGCCAGAAAGTGAAGAATGTCGGAGCGCGGAACCGTTTTTCCGCTGACATACTGGCTGACATGGCTTTTTCCAAGCTTCACACCGCGCCGCTGGGCCGCTCGGATCAAATCGACCTGCTTGAACTGTTTCGCCTGCATGGCCAGTTTCAGACGGTCGGAAAAGGTTTCATTTGTCATAGAAAATCTCCTTAAAATAGAATGCAAAATAAAGAAAGTTCAAAACTGTGCTTATTGTAGCATGAGTGGAAAGAAAGTTCAATAGAAAAGCTGAAATTTGTAAAAAATATTGAAAAGTTCAAAATAGAAGAAAAATAAGTTCAATTATAATATTTGTCTATTCTGTACAGGTAAAGCGTTAAACCTTGCGCATTTTGCAAATTGACAAACGATGAGATTTCAGTAGAATAAAAAAATAGGATTTTATGCATTTCTGTTGGGATCCGCCAACAGAAACGAGAGTACATTGGGAGAAAAAGGGAGGAAAATGTATGGGGGAAGGTCATAAAAAATTGAATATTTCTGACTGTATGGGACTTGCGATCGGACAGATCATCGGTTCAGGCATCATGGTACTGACGGGAATCGTCATCGGTCTGACAGGACACGGCATTGCCGCAGCGTTTATTTTAGGTGCCGTGCTTGCCATTATCACCTGTGTACCGTTCATCATCCTGACGTCCGCAATCCCGTCATCAGGCGCCGGCTTTACTTACATCCGACGATTGATGGGTGAAAAAGCCGGCTTTATGTACATTGCGATGTTTGTCTTAAGCCAGGTTCTGATCGCAACGTACGCGAAAGGCTTTGCAAGCTATTTCTGCTCGATTTTTCCGCAGTTTGGCGAGTCGGCTGTCGCAATGGCAGCACTTGTTATCTGCACCGCCATCAATCTTATCGGACTGAAATCGAGCGCACTGGTGCAAAAGGGCATGGTTGTGCTGCTGCTTTTGAGCCTGTTCTTATTTATTGTATTCGGTCTGCCCAAGGTGAGCTGGGATGCCCTGACACCGACGGTATCCAACCTGATGCCGAACGGTCCGAAGAACTTTTTCACAGGTGTAGCACTTTTGAGTTTTGCGTGCGGAGGCGCAAAATTCGTTGCGGAGAACGGTGATGATATCGTGGAGCCGTCCCGCACGATTCCAAAGGTCATCGTGCTTTCCACGAGTATCGTTGCTGTATTCTACGTGCTGATCGGTATCGTGGCAGGCGGCGTGCTTCCGGTCGAAACGGTCGCATTTCAGAACCTGACGCTTGTCGCGCAGGAGATTTTTCCAACCTGGCTGTACCTGTTCTTCGTGTTCGGCGGTGCTGTATTTGCACTGCTCACCACCCTGAATGGAACCTTGAGCTGGGTGACGCGAGGACTGCAGGCGGCCGCAAAACAGGGCTGGCTGCCGGAAAAAACTGCGGAGGAGAATAAAAATGGTGTTCCGGTGATCCTTCTGATGGTCTTTTTCCTGATGGGCGCTATTCCGATCCTTACGGGAATGGATCTGACATTGATTTCAAACATGGGTGTCGGAACCGATATGGTGACGGAGTTTATGGTGCTGCTGGCCTGCTGGCGTCTGCCGGATATTTTCCCGGAAGAGTATCAGAAGTCTGCGTTTTGTATGAAAAAGCGGACACTTCACATTCTGCTGTTTTTTATCGGCATTCTGATGATCGGAACCTCGTATGTCAATCTGTCGGATCTTACCGTTCCAGCGGCGATCGCATGCGGCATCTATATTCTGGTGATGTTTGTTTACACGCAGGTCCGATATCCGTATGTGAAGGCAAAACAGGAAAAGAAAGAAAACAAATAAAGAAGAGAAATGGAGAAGAAACATGAGGGCAACAACAAAAGAGCAGGGTTTTTACAGCCAGATTTTTAAGCTGGTTCTGCCGATTGTGATTCAGAATCTTTTAAGCGCTGCAGTCAACTCTGCCGATGTCGTGATGCTGAACTACGTGGGACAGTCCGCTATTTCCGCGGTATCCCTGGCATCCAACTATGCAAATGTATTATTTATGGTTTATTACGGACTGGGAACAGGAGCAACACTTCTGTGTGCCCAGTACTTTGGAAAGGGCAATATGCGCGCAATTCAGACTGTCGAGGGAATCGCACTTCGATTCTCCGTCATCATCTCCGTTGTTGTGGCAGGAATTGCTTTTACCATGCCACAGATGATGATGCGTCTGTTTACAGATAATGCGGAACTGATCCGGATCGGTGCTTCGTATCTGCGCGTCATGGGTGTGACCTACCTGTGTTGGGGCATCACGGAGATCTATCTTGCGGTACTTCGAAGCCTCGGCTGTGTGACGATCAGCATGGCGATGAATATGATGGCATTCGCACTGAACGTATTTTTCAACGCATGCTTCATTTTTGGCCTCTTCGGATTTCCGAAGCTTGGAGCAACCGGTGTTGCAATCGCAACGGCGATGTCGCGTGTCATTGAATTGATCGGCTGTGTGATTGTGTCGATCATGAGTAAGGATATTAAGCTCGATCTGCGGTACATGTTCATCCGTAACAAGCTGCTGTTTTCCGATTTTGTGAAGCTGTCACTTCCGGCGCTTGGAAATGATCTTTCCTGGGGCGTTGCATTTTCGATGTATTCTGTGATCCTGGGCCATCTGGGAAGCGATGCGGTAGCGGCAAACTCGCTCGTTGTCGTTGTAAGAAATATCGGAACTGTGCTGTGCTTTGGTGTGGCAAGTGCGGGCGGTATTCTGCTTGGAAATGTTATGGGAGAAGGAAATCTGGAAAAGGCGAAGGAATATGCATCGAAACTGCTGAAGCTGACGGTTGTTACCGGAGCTGTGGGCGGACTGGTTGTACTGGGTATCACGCCGTTTGTACTGAAGTTTGCTTCTTTAAATGAGACCGCGATGCATTATCTGAAATATATGCTGCTGATTAACACCTATTATATTATGGGGACTGCCGTCAATACAACGCTGATTGCCGGAGTATTCCGTGCCGGAGGTGACACAAAGTTCGGACTGGTCTGCGATACGATTGATATGTGGTGCTACGCGGTGCCGCTTGGATTTATTGCAGCGTTTGTCTTCAAGCTTCCGGTTCTCTGGGTTTATTTCCTGCTGTGCACAGATGAGTTTGTAAAATGGCCGTGGGTTCTGAAACGGTATAAGAGCGGACTGTGGGCAAAGAACATTACGCGGGATCATCTGTTTGAGGATGAAGAAAAAGAATAGATGATATAGAAAAAGACATCTGCAGAGGTGAAAAATCACTTCGCCAGATGTCTTTTTTCGTGTTTTTCAAACATGCTCTAGAGAACGGTATATCCCTTGCTCTTTAAGCTTGCTTCTGTCTCGTATACATCCGGTACATGAAACACCATGATCGGGCAGCCGGACTCGCGGTTGAAAGAGAGATAGATATAGTCGATGTCGATATTTGTCTCAAGCAGTGTTTTCAGAAGGGAATTTAAGTTACCCGGCTGATCAACTACCTCGACACCGAGTACATCCGTCTGGCGTGTCATGTAACCGGCAGCCTGAAGCGCCTGCTCTGCTTTATCCGGATCGGAAACGACCATGCGGACAATGCCGTACTCTGCGCTGTCATTGTTGACGGAACCTAAAATGTTGACGTCATTTTCAAACAGAATCTGTGTGATCTGCTGCATCGTGCCTTTTTTATTTTCTGCGAAAATAGAAAGTTGTTTTAACATAATTGGGGCCTCCTAAAATTGATCTGTGATTCCATTATACTGCCAAAATCAAACGCGTCAACGAATTTTGTGAAAGAAGACGAAAAAAGGTGGAAAAAGCGTATCGTTTACAGAAAAATCAATAGAATAAAAGCATCAATATAAAAAATAAAAAAAGAAATCAATGAGCGAAAAAAAGACAGAAAAGTCGGATAATAAGAGAAAATGCACAAAATACAAATAAAATATGAGAAAACGGGTGAAAAAACTTTTGCATAATGACGAAAAATGCGTTACAATAAAAGCGCTATATGTGAATTTATTATTGGGAGGTATTAGAATTATGGCAACATTTTATGCATCAAAAACAGGAGAAGTATCTGCTAGAGAAAAAGAACATTCCGCGCTGGTACGTGAACTGGCCGGTGAGTGCATGACACTTCTTGAAAACGACGGAACCCTGCCGCTTGCCGGTGCAGGAAAAGTCGCAGTTTATGGTAACGGCGTCCGCCACACGGTAAAAGGGGGTACCGGTTCCGGAGACGTTAACACAAGAACGGTTGTTACGATTGAACAGGGCTTAAAAGAGGCCGGCTTTGAAATTCTGACCGGTAAATGGCTTGACGAATATGACAAAGTGCTTGCAGATGCGCAGGCTGCATATCAGGCAGAGCTGGCAAAAAAAGCAGAGGAGCTTCACGTTCCGATTTTTGCTGTTATGTTCTCGGAAGTATTTGCACAGCCTGATGTGCCGGTAATTACCGAAAAAGAGGACACCGATACCGCTATCTACGTTCTGTCAAGAAACTCCGGTGAAGGTGCAGACCGCTATAACAGAGCATGCGATTATCTGCTCGGCGAAAACGAGCTCGCTGACATTGCCTATCTGGCAGAGCATTATGAGAAAACAGTTTTAATTTTGAATATTGCGAACCTTGTAGACACCACAGAGTTAAAGAAAATCAAAGGACTAAATGCAATTCTTCTTGCAGGACAGGCCGGAAATGCAACCGGAAACATCGTTGCAGACGTTGTTCTCGGAAAGAGCATCCCATCAGGAAAGCTGACCGATACATGGGCTGCTTCCTATGAAGACTATCCGTCCTCAAAAAATTTCAGCCACAACAACGGTGACACCAACGATGAGTATTACAGCGACGGCATTTATGTCGGCTACCGTTATTTTGACACCTTCAACGTAACCCCGAACTACTGCTTCGGCTATGGCAAAGGCTATACTGATTTCGAGACGGAAGTAAGGGACGTGGAGGCAGATGATAAGAACGTTACCGTTATCGCATCCGTAAAGAATATTGGTGATACATTCGCCGGAAAAGAAGTCGTACAGGTTTACTATTCCGCACCGGATGGAACGATTGAGAAACCGTATCAGGAGCTTGGCGGCTTTGGGAAATCCGATCTGCTCTCGCCGGGTGAGTCCCAGACGATTACCATTTCCTTCCCGACGAGATCTATGGCTTCCTACGATGAGAAAAAAGCAGCATGGGTACTCGAGGCAGGAACGTATTACATCCGTGTCGGCAACAGCTCCAGAACAACGAAAGTGGCAGCAGCCCTGAATCTCAAAGAGACCGTTGTTACGGTTCAGGGAAAGAATCTCTTCCCGGCAGATGACGCTCCGCAGGAACTCTCCAAAGCAGGCGTAACACCGTACAGCTATGAAGGTGAGGCAGAAGAAAAAGCAGCTGCAAAACAGATTGAGATTTGCAGTAAATGCATCAAGACAGAGACCGTTATCTACAGTGGAACACCGGAAGCATTCCCAGTTTATGAGGGAGAGAAGCTGACTGCGGCAGATGTAAAGAGCGGAAAAGCAACATTAAAAGATCTCGTATCGCAGCTGACCGTAGAGGAGATGGCTACCGTTTGCAATGGTACGGCAGACGGCCTCGGACAGGAAGGCTTTATCGGATCTTCTTCCGATATGGCGCCTGGAGCAGCGGGAGATACAACTTCCATTCTTCTTGCGGACAGAGGTATTTACAATACGATTCTTGCAGACGGTCCGGCCGGTCTTCGTCTGATTCCGCACTTTGTCGTTGATGCAGACGGAAAGATGGTATCCTCCGGAAATCCTCTGGAAGATGCGTTTAACAAAAATGAAATCGAAGTTCCGGAAGGCGGCACGGAGTATTTCCAGTACTGCACCGCAATCCCGGTAGCAGCACTCCTTGCACAATCGTGGAACATGGATCTGATCCAGAAATGCGGTGATATCGTCGGAAAAGAGATGGAAGAATTCCACATTTCCGTATGGCTGGCACCTGGCATGAACATTCACAGAAATCCGCTGTGCGGAAGAAACTTCGAGTACTATTCAGAGGATCCGCTTGTGGCAGGTCTGTGTGCAGCAGCCGATACCAGAGGAATCCAGTCCCATGCCGGAATCGGAACCAGTATCAAGCACTTTGCAGCCAACAACCAGGAAGACAACCGTATGTACGTCAATGAGCATATCAGCGAGCGTGCAATGCGTGAAATCTATCTGAAGGGCTTTGAAATCGCAGTCAAGACAGCACAGCCGATGACAATCATGTCCTCGTATAACCTGGTAAACGGTGTACATACTGCCAACAGCCACGACCTTCTGACAGCAGCAGCAAGAGATGAGTGGGGCTTCGCAGGCTATGTCATGACCGACTGGGGAACCTCAGAGGACATGAGCGGATTGTTCGCTTACAAATATAACCTGAAATACGGACATTCCACTTCAAGAGAATGTGTTCTTGCAGGAAACGATCTGCAGATGCCTGGCCAGAAAGGAAACCGCCAGGAAATTGTAGCATCTGTCGCAGACGGAACCCTGCCGCTTGGACAGCTTCAGACCTGTGCGTACCGTATTCTGAATGTTGTTCTGCAGTCCCTCGCCTATGATGACTGTAAACCGTACGGTGACCAGTTCGATCTCGAAGAGGCAGTTACCGTTACAAAAGCATAAAAAATCAAAAAAACATAGAAGCAGCCCCGCAGACCTTTACCATAAGGCTTTGCGGGGCTGCTTTTTGTACGGTCAAAGGAGCAAGGCTGTGACTGCAAGAGATAAGCGATTTCCGCAATCTGCAAGCCCGGCTTGGTGGCACAAAATGTAAAAAGCTCACGAAAGAACTGTAAAACTGGAGAAAAATACAGAATAAAATCGGTAAAAAAATAAAAAATAGTGAAAAATGCACAAAAAGATTGTCCATAGAGAAAATAGTGTGTTATAATGAATGCATCTATTAAAACAGGGGGATAGATTATGGCAAAAGAAATGATAGCAATGCTTCTTGCCGGAGGTCAGGGATCTCGCCTTTATGCGCTGACCGAGAAGCTTGCAAAACCGGCAGTTCCATTTGGCGGAAAATATAGAATCATCGATTTCCCACTTTCTAACTGCGTAAATTCCGGAATTGATACCGTAGGTATTCTGACACAGTATCAGCCAATGGTGTTAAATGAGTACATAGGAAACGGCCAGCCGTGGGATCTGGACCGCCTCCATGGAGGTGTTCACGTGCTGCCTCCTTATCAGAAAGCCTCAGGTTCTGACTGGTATAAAGGAACTGCGAATGCCATCTACCAGAACATTCCATTCATCGAGAGCTACGATCCGGAGTACGTCATCATCCTTTCCGGAGACCAGATCTGCAAACAGGACTACAGTGATTTCCTACGCTTCCATAAGGAAAAGGGCGCAGAATTCAGCGTTGCGGTTATGGAAGTGCCATGGGAGGAGGCATCCCGTTTCGGACTTATGGTGGCAGATGAAAATGACAAAATCACCGAGTTCCAGGAAAAACCAAAACAGCCGAAATCCAATCTGGCATCCATGGGTATCTACATTTTCAACTGGGATATCCTGAAAAAATATCTGATTGAGGACGAGGCAGACCCGAATTCTTCGAACGATTTCGGAAACAACATCATCCCGAATCTTTTAAAAGACGGACGCAATATGTACGCTTATCACTTCAGCGGATACTGGAAAGATGTAGGAACCATCTCCTCCTTGTGGGAGGCAAATATGGAAATCCTCGATCCGGAACACAGCGGAATCAACCTGTTTGACAATGACTGGAAGATTTACAGCCGAAACAGCGGAAAAACAGGCCATAAGATCACCGAAACCGCTGTTGTGGAAAACTGTATGATCACCGATGGCTGCCGTATTGCAGGTCATGTCAAACGTTCGATTCTGTTCTCCGGTGTAAAGGTTGCAGAGGGCGCAGAAGTAGAAGATGCCGTTATCATGGGAGGAACCGTGATCGAATCCGGAGCAGTCGTGAAACACTGTATCGTTGCGGAAAACGTTGTGATTGGCCAGAATGCCGTGGTAGGAGAAATGCCGCATGACGGTGAAAAAGGTGTTGCCACCATCGGATCCGGAATCCATATCGGTGAGCGTGCCAAAGTAGGACCAAATGCAATGGTAAATGCAAATGTAAAGGATGGTGAAGAAGAATGGTAAACGCAAATGCAGATGCACTGGGCATCATTTTCCCAAACAGCTATGATGATCAGGTACCGGATCTGGTAAACGAGCGTCTGATGGCCTCCATTCCTTTTGCCAGCCGTTACCGCATGGTGGACTTTATTTTATCCAGCATGGTAAACTGCGGAATCGGAAATGTATCCATTATCGTCCGCAAAAATTACCATTCGCTGATGGATCATCTCGGCTCCGGACGTGAGTGGGATCTTGCCAGAAAAAAAGGCGGCTTAAACATTGTTCCGCCTTATTCCGAGAAGAAAATTCAGGTGTATTCCGGAAGAGTGGAAGCGCTGGCAAATGTTCTCGATTTTCTGAAATGGCAGAAAGAAAAATACGTTGTTATGGCGGACACCAACATTGCCTGCAATTTTGATTTCAAAGAGATGCTGAATCAGCATATCGAAAGCGGCGCAGATGTTACTGCTGCTTATACCAAACAGCCGATTCCGGAAGGCGTCAGAAGCTCTTACGAGAAAACCAATTATCTGCACTACACTTTCTCCATGGCAGGACAGAAGATCAGCAAGATCTTTGTAAACTCGGAGGAAAACGGAGTACAGAATGTATCGATGAATATCTACGTGATGGAGCGTCAGCTTCTGATCGACGAAATCAAAAAAGGCTTTGTCCTTGGAAATAAATTCTTTGAGCGTGATGTCCTGGCACCCCAAACTGAGAAGCTGAACATTCAGGGATATGAGTTTACCGGCTATCAGGCAAGAATTGATGATATGAAGAGCTATTTCGATGAGAACATGAAGCTTTTAAAAGATGAAAATCTGGATAGCCTCTTCTTGGGAAACCCGATCTATACTAAAGTCCGCGATGACAATCCGACCCGTTATATCAACGGATCAAAAGCGAAAAACGTGATGGTAGCAGACGGCTGTGTGATCGAAGGCGAAATCGAAAACAGCATTTTGTTCCGTGGTGTCAAGGTAGCCAAGGGAGCAAAAGTAAAGAACTGCATCCTGATGCAGGATACCGTGATTGAAGCAGGCGCTGAGATTGAGTACGTTGTTTCTGATAAATACGTTACGGTATCTGAGGGAAAACAGCTCAAAGGAACCGATTCCTTCCCGGTATTTATTGCGAAGGATCAGGTGGTATAAAGAAAAGAATAGAATGAAATAGAAATACCGACTGCCAATGTAGAATATATCAATATTGATGGGCAGTCGGTATTTTTTGGAAAAATTCAGAGAAAAATAGTAGATTGAGTAATGCATCTGTGATATGGTAATAAAACAAAACAGTGACAGCCTAAGGAAGGGAAGATTCTTACCATAAAAATTCCCGGTTGTACAGCTTATGGTTACAGTACAGTCTGTTTTTAGGCTTTCAGCGTTGGCAGCTGATACTGTTTTTTCAGTTCTTTGTACTCTGACTCAAACTCTTCTTCTTTCTTCAGCGCATGCAGATATTCGTGTGTATCAAACGATCCGCTGTGGATCTGGCTGACGCAGACGGCAATGTTGGAGCAGTGGTCGGAAATCCGTTCGAAGTCGGTCATCACATCGGAAAGGATAAAACCAAGCTCGATCGTGCATTTTCCACTCTGGAGCCGTTCGATGTGGTGATTCTTCAGTCTGGAATTCAGGCTGTCAATCACCTGCTCGAGCGGTTCCACTTCATTTGCTTTTTTCACATCTTCATTATTGAAAACGGAGAAGGTCAGGCTGACAATATCTTTGACTGCTTTTCCATAAACAGCAAGCTCTGCGGCTCCGTCAGCGGAGAACTGCAGGTTCTTGTCATGCATTTCTCTTGCAGCTTTCATGATGTTGACGGTGTGATCGGAAATTCGTTCGAAATCGCCGATGCAGTGCAGGATCATGGAAAGTGTCTGGCTGTCCTTCGGGGAAAGCTTTTCACTGGAAAGCTTCACCAGATATGTGCCGAGGGCATCTTCAAAATGATCCACCTTTTTCTCAAGAATATCTACATTTTCCGCATCCGCCTCGTTGTAGGAGGCCATCAGGTCAACAGAAGTAACAAGACCGGTTTCGGTCAGTTCTGCCATTTTTGCGGCTGCAACTTTACACTGCTGCAGAGCAAAAGCCGGGCTGTCGAGGAAACGGGTATCGAGCATCTGAACCGCTTCGTCTGCTTTTTCTTCCGGTCCGTCCGGAATGGTCAGTTTCGCAAGTTTGACCAGTCCGTCTGCAAACGGGAACAGGATCAGTGTTGCGAAAATATTGAAGCCGGAGTGAACGATTGCGATGCCGGCTGCATTTGCCGAGGTTTCCAGGAATGGAAAATGTACAAAGGCATTGATTCCATAGAAGAGAACCAGGAAAAGAACAGTACCGATGATATTAAAATAAAGGTGAACCATTGCGGTACGGCGTGCATTGCGGCTTGTACCGATGGAGGAGAGCAATGCGGTGATACATGTACCGATATTCTGTCCCATGATGATCGGGATCGCTACGGCGTAGCTGACGGAACCGGTTGCGCAGAGTGCCTGAAGAATACCGACAGAAGCAGAGGAACTCTGGATCACGGCGGTCAGAATGGTTCCGGCAAGAACACCGAGCACCGGAATTGAGAATTTTACGAGAAGTCCCGTGAATTCCGGTACATCTGCGAGCGGTGATACAGCGCTGCTCATGGTGTGCATACCAAACATCAGAATGGAAAAACCGGTTAACAGAGTACCGACATTTTTCTTTTTATCGCTCTTTGCCAGCATCAGCATAAAAACGCCGATGATTGCAAGAATGGGGGAAAAGGACGACGGGTTCAGCATTTTAATGAATACATTGTCGCCCTGAATGCCGGTAAGACTTAAGATCCAGGAAGTGATGGTGGTACCGATGTTGGCACCCATGATGATGCCGACTGCCTGGTTCAGCTTCATGATGCCGGAGTTTACGAATCCGACAACCATAACAGTAGTTGCAGAAGAGGACTGGATAACTGCGGTAACACCGGCACCTAAAAGAACTGCCATAATCCGCTTTGAGGTCAGCTTTTCCAGCAGGTATTCCAGTTTACCGCCGGAAAGTTTGGTCAGGCCATCGCCCATGGCACTCATGCCGTATAAGAACATGGCAAGGCCACCGACAAAGGATAACACTCCAAAAATGTCCATAATTTCTCCCTTTACGTAATTTTCTTTTTCTTTTCGTGGTTTTAACAATAGATACACGTTTTGCAGGTCTTACTCGAGAAAAAACCTACATTTAGAAGATAACACATCTAAAAACAGTTTTGTGTTAAATGTATGTAAAGTTTGTAAAACGGTCAAAACAACTCAAAATCCGGTGCGGCACTGTTTTGTGCCGGTACCGGATCGTTTCTCGATTCCTTTGCATCTAAAAGAAGCTGCTACTAGAGCGTGTCTGCAGATGCGGGTAGTTTGGCTGAATATGATTTTCATAAGAAATCTTTTAATTTTTCCATGTTGTGTTCTTCAAATTTTCGCAGCTTATCCATCAGATCCCGGATTTTGGGATCCGCGTCCTCATACTGGCGGTACTTCTGGATCGCCTCGACGATGCCCATGCTGCTTCCGGTAATCAGCATGCTGGCAATGTGTGAGGCGGACGGATCCGTCATAGTCTGCAGGTTTATCATAAAATACGTGCGTGCTTTTTCCACTATACCAAGGCCTTTTTCATCGTAGCCGTGCTCATTCAGCAGCTCCTTTGCCGCCTGATGAAATTCTTCATAGCCCTGAAACTGGGTTTTCAGATGTTCTTTTAAGTCTTTGTCCTCAACGACTCCAATGAGCTGCCGGATCGTGTCGACACCCATCTGGGAGTTCTGGTAAATAAAGTTTAAAAGCTCTGCATCTCCACTCATCGTGCATCTTCCTTTCTTACTTTCTTTGGTGGTTTCATGAAAAAGTATTGCCGGAAATCGGGGCAAATATACCTGATTTGAATTGTAATTTTACCTGAAATCCATATTTCGGCAGCGACAGGAAAGGCGGCTGGCATTTGCTGACCACAAAAGATATGGTGCATTACGGGCCGGAGTCGGCGATTGGGATTCTGGGAGAAACGGGATCTGTCATCTGGGCAGATGGTCTCTTTTGAGAGAGTTATTCATTTGTGAACTTTTGCTTGCAGTTTTGCCGGAGTGTGGTAAAGTAGTAGAGGAGTTATATGAATTTCAGCGGGGGACAGAAAATCGGATCTGTCATTCCGCGTTCAGAAAGAGGATAGAACATTATGCTGAAAAAAATTGGAAGAAATGATCCCTGCTGGTGCGGCAGCGGGAAGAAGTACAAAGACTGCCATCTGGCGCTGGATGAGAAAATCAATTCTTATAAATTAAAGGGATGGAAAATTCCGCCGAAGAAAATTATCAAAAGACCGGATCAGATCGATGGAATTCGTGAAAGCGGTCTTGTCAATATTGCAGTTCTGGATTATGTGGCCGAAAACATTCATGCAGGCATGAGTACGGAAGACATCGACCGTCTGGTCGCAGAAAAGACAAAAGAACTCGGCGGAATTGCAGCACCGCTGAATTATGAAGGATTTCCGAAGAGCGTGTGTACTTCCATCAACGATGCGGTATGCCATGGAATTCCGAATGAGGAGGAAATTCTGCAGGACGGAGACATCATCAACGTCGATGTTTCTACTATTTATAAGGGATATTTTTCCGACTCTTCCCGTATGTTTTGCATCGGTGAGGTAGACGATGTTTCAAAGAAGCTGGTGGAAGATACGTTAAAAGCCGTACAGCTTGGACTCTCCGAAGTACGTCCGTTTAACCGGCTTGGCAATGTCGGCGCGGTGATCAATGAATTTGCCCAGAGTCAGGGCTATAAAGTTGTCCGTGACATCGGCGGCCATGGCGTCGGTCTGGAGTTCCACGAGGATCCGTTCGTCAGCTATGTCACAAGACGAGATACCGGAATGCTGCTCGTACCGGGCATGGTATTCACCATTGAGCCGATGATTAATCTCGGAACCGATGAAATCTTCATCGACTCCGACAACGACTGGACCGTCTACACCGAAGACGGCGCACCGTCAGCCCAGTGGGAGGTTACGGTTGCGGTAACAGAAGATGGATATGAAATTCTGGCATATTAATTGACGCATAGAAATACGAAAGCTGTGTCTGTGGAAGAACTATTTTCCGGAGACACAGCTTTTTCTAAAGAGAAAAGGGAGAAACACGATGCTGGATTTGGAACAGGAGATGAGCCGGTGCCGGGTCTGTCCGCGGAAGTGCGGAGCGGACCGGGAGCATGGAAAGACGGGATATTGTAAGGCGCCCTCCGGGGTTGCGGCGGCGCGGGCTGCACTGCATTTCTGGGAGGAGCCGTGTATTTCCGGGACGACGGGGTCAGGGACGGTTTTCTTTTCCGGGTGCAATCTGCGGTGTGTCTACTGTCAGAACCATCATATTGCGGAGATGGAGAGCGGAAAAGTGATTTCGATCGGGCGGCTTTCGGATATTTTTCTGGAGCTGCAGGCGCAGAATGCGAATAACATCAATCTCGTGACGCCGAGCCACTACGTGCTGCAGATCCGGGAAGCACTTCTTCTGGCGAAAGAGAAGGGACTTACCGTACCGATTGTCTATA
>OHCF01000698.1_pt1 | contig 16211 bp, 13 predicted proteins | sample 1577511 | NCBI WGS metagenome assembly OHCF01 (sample SAMEA3879568, study PRJEB24766) | human gut metagenome | biome: human-associated habitat; feature: feces | place: USA | collected 1985/1987 | reverse complement strand
ACCAGTCCGTACACAAACGCAAACGCGCAGAGAACGGTCGGCAGAACCGACAGGCACAAAACCGTAGCGATCATGTCAGATTCCCTCCCTTTCCTTTCGATCACTGTAATATAAGGATACCATATAACTCCCAAATTTTGAATGCAGCTTTTCATTTTCTCCCAGTTGCACATTGGAGTAGGGATTTTTTGTTCAAACATGCCAAAACATCCCGCATCCTCGGATCAGGGACGCCGGTCTCTGCACTGCGAAAAGCCGCCGGGTGAAGCAATGCTTCACCCAGCGGCTTGCATACGGTATACAGGCGCGGATCACGCGCCAGTCAGCGCTCAGTCATTGACTGTGACCACGTTGTCCGCGACAGCAGCGGAAGCCTCGCCCTGCGGCTGCACGGACTCTATACGGGTGCTGGTACCGCCGATGTACGGATTCATCTCACGCGCCTTGAGCGTTGCGTAGATACCGGCACATGCCACCATCATTGCGATGAGGACGCCCCACAAAACTGCGATCTTGGTCTTTGCCATGACAGATTCCTCCTTTAAGAAATCAAAAGTGTTGTTTGTTTTTTATCTCCTCTGCGTTCCGCTTTCCACACTTCCCACACAGGCGGCAACAGCCGCTGTGGCGAATCGGAACAGAGCTTGTCGAACTTTGTTATTTTCTTATCAACTGCATTGTAGCGCTTTTCAACCCATTTGAAAAGCCCTTATTTGCATTTCTACTTTTTTAACAAAGTCGTTTTATTTTTAACGTTACGTTTTTGTCAAATCGACGAAGTGCAAAAACACCGGGCGAAGCAAAGCCTCGCCCGGCTGGAAATTTGCAGTATTTGCTATGCAAAAGCATAGCGAAATAAGAAATGTGCCATTTCCTCGCCCCTGCGGGGCAACCGGAAATGATGCACAAAAACTTCATGCACCGCATCTGCACATTTTGCGGTGCCCATACATGAAGTTTTATACCATATAAAATACCGGAACACAAGCGCAGCCCGGCGCATAGGGTTTTGCGAGGTGATTGTATGCAGATCTATGTGGTAAAGCCCGGCGATACGCTGTATTCCATCGGCCGGACGCTTTCTCTCGCGCCGGGGTTCCTTGCGCGCTATAACGGCCTGCGGGAGCCGTACCGGCTGGCCGTGGGGCAGAGTTTGCTTGTCCTGTACCCGGAACAGACTGTGACCGTCCGGGCGGGGGATGCGCTGTCGTCCATCGCAGCCTCGTCCGGGACGGATGTGCTGTCGCTATTCCGGATGAACCCGAACCTGTCCGGCTCCGACCAGCTCTATCCGGGGCAGGTTCTCGTGACGCAGCTGGAGCAGAGCCGGACGCGCAGCGCGTTCGTCGCTGGGTACGCGTATCCGTATGTGCAGGAATCCGTTTTGCGCGGCATTCTGCCGTTTGCCGGGGCGCTGATGCCGTTTACCTACGGCTTCACGCCGGAGGGCGCGCTCGTGCCGATGGACGACGAGCGGCTGCTTGCGCTGGCAGGGGAGTACGGCGTGCGGCCGTTTCTGCACCTGTCGACGCTGACGGCAGCCGGAACCTTTTCCGCCGCGCAGGCGACGGTCGTGCTGCGAAGCGAAGCGCTTCAGCAGACGCTTGCCGAGGCGGTGCTGCAAAAGATGCAGGAAAAGGGCTATATGGGCCTGGACGTGGACTTTGAATATCTGGGCCGGGAGCTGGCAGAGGCATACGCGCAGTTCCTCTCGCGTCTGCACGGGCTGCTTGCGCCCTACGGCCTGCCGCTCATCGCCGCCCTTGCGCCCAAAACCTCCGCCGATCAGCCCGGCACCCTCTACGAGGGCTACGACTACGCCGCTGTCGCCTCCGCCTGCGACGCAGTGCTGCTGATGACTTATGAATGGGGCTACACCTATGGCCCGCCGATGGCGGTGGCGCCGATTGGGGCGGTGCGGCGGGTGGTGGAGTTTGCGCTGACGCAGATGGAGCCGGGAAAGATTCTGCTGGGGTTCCCGAACTATGCTTATGACTGGACGCTGCCGTTCACGGCGGGGGCGACGCGGGCGCAGTCCATCGGGAACGAGGCCGCCCCGCTGCTTGCGGCGCAGTATGGCGCGGAAATTCAATTTGACGAGCAGGCGCAGACGCCGTATTTCACCTATCTGGACGAGGCCGGACAGCCGCACGAGGTCTGGTTCGAGGACGCGCGCAGCGCGCTGGCAAAGTTCGGACTGTTGACGGAATATGGCCTGCTGGGGCTTGGCTACTGGAACTTCATGCGGCCCTTTGCGGCGGGGTTCAGCCTGCAGAATTACCTGTTTTCCATCCCTTGAGTAACCGATGATTCAATTGTCCGCGGTTGTTAGCGGATCTTTTGCCCCAACTGTGCAGTTTGAAAAACTTGAAATACATACAGTATTCCTTCGTTTTTCAAACTTTCATTTGGGACAAAATTTCTCGCTGACAACTCTTGCCAATTCAATCAGCGGTTACTTGAGTGTCTGCGTTGACAAAATCCGGCGGGTGCGGTATGATGAAAAAACAATAAAAGGAGGACACCTTTATGCCTGCATCCAAGGTTTATTTTACCGATTTCCGCTGCCGCAACGGCGTGAGCCAGCTCGATAAGCTTCGGAAGCTGCTGGAAAAATCAGAGTTTTCTCAGATCGACTTTGACGGCAAGTTCGTCGCCATCAAGCTGCACTTCGGTGAGCTCGGCAACCTGTCGTTTCTGCGCGCGAACTATGCCAAGGTCGTTGCCGATTTTATCAAAGAACGCGGCGGTAAGCCCTTCATCACCGACTGCAACACGCTCTATGTCGGCAGCCGCAAAAACGCGCTCGAGCATATGGACACCGCGTACTTAAACGGCTATTCCCCGTTCTCCACCGGCTGTCATGTCATCATCGCCGACGGCCTGAAGGGCTCGGACGATATCGAGGTTCCCGTCGCGGGCGGCGAATACTGCAAGACCGCCCGTATCGGCCGGGCCGTGATGGACGCGGATATCGTGATCTCACTGGCGCACTTCAAGGGCCATGAGGAAGCGGGCTTCGGCGGCGCGCTCAAGAACATCGGCATGGGCTGCGGCTCGCGTGCGGGCAAGATGGCCATGCACGCCGACGGCAAGCCGTATGTCGAAACAGACCTGTGCGTCGGCTGCGGCGCCTGCGCGAAGATCTGCGCGCACAACGGCCCGCAGATCGAAAACAAAAAGTGCCGGATCGATCAGAACAACTGCGTCGGCTGCGGCCGCTGCATCGCGGTCTGTCCCAAGGACGCCATCCATCCGACTTTCCAAGCCAGCGTCAGGCTCCTCAACTGCAAGATTGCGGAATACGCCAAGGCCGTGCTGGACGGTCGTCCCAGCTACTGCATCAACATTGTCCGCGACGTTTCGCCGAACTGCGACTGCCACCCGGAAAACGACGTCCCCATTGTCCCGGACGTCGGCATGTTCGCATCTGCCGACCCCGTCGCGCTGGATCTGGCCTGCGCTGAGGCTATCAACCGTCAGCCGGTTCTTCCAAACAGCGCCATCACCGATCTGAAGCACGAGCACGACTGTGACCGCTTCCATGCCGCGCATGACAATACGCACTGGCAGGATCTGATCGAGCACGGCAAAAAGCTCGGCATCGGCCAGGATACCTACGAGCTTGTGACCATCCGCTGAGACGCTAGGGTGTATCTGAAAACTCCCAACGCACCCGGACAGCGGGCCTTTTTGCGGTGCGCCGCGTCATTTTTCCTTGAAATACGTCAGTATTCCTGCGAAAAAATGTCTTGCGCAACGCAAAAATCCCTCGCTGCCGGTCACATCATGAGTTTTCAGATACACCCTAATCAAAAATCCGTGAAGAACCGGTACAAGTTTCGGTTCTTCACGGAATTTCTGTTTGTGCCAATTATTTTGCGCGGCCGCGTCTGGAAAGATGGATCGCCATGCCGATGACAAAGCCGGCAACAGCCGGGAGCAGCCAGCCGAGGTTCAGGTCGAACAGCGGCAGATACCGTTTCGCCAGCTCGACCGGCGCGTCGAGCCGCAGGGCCGTCCGCACACCGGCGGGCAGCGTCTTGAAAAAGTCGAAGATCGCTGCAGCCCACGTGAAGATCATGGTCGAAAGATACACGGCGCGGTCGTGCCGGAAGAGCTTGCCCGCGAAGGCCAAAATGATCAGTGCGGTGGCAGGCGGATAGATGAGCATGAGCACGGGGATGGAATACTCGATGATCGCACTCAGGCCCACGTTGGAGACGGCGAAGGAGAACAGCGTGAACAAAATCGCCCAGAGCTTATAGGAAATTTTCCCGTGCGTCATCTTGACGAACGTTTCCGAGCAGGAGGTCACGAGGCCGATGGAGGTTTTGAGACAGGCAAAGGTAATGGTGACGGCGAGAATGATCTGGCCGACGCCGCCGAAGTAATGCCCCGCGATCTGCGTCAGGGCGATGCCGCCGTTGTCGGAGATCTCAAACAGCCCGCGCGACTGCGTGCCCATGAGGATCGTAACGACGTAAATGACCGCCATGAGAAGCCCAGTCAGCACGCCGGAACCCAGCACATCGACGGCGACCGCGTCGTCATTGTCAACGCCCATGCGGCGGATGACATCGATGACCACAATGCCGAAGGCAAGACCCGCGATGGCGTCCATGGTGCCGTAGCCCTCGATGAACGAGGAGAAGAACGCGCTTGTTTTGGTGGCGTAAGGCTCGGTCGGGGCCACGTCCGAGATGGACGCGCCGGGCTTCAGCAGCGCCGCGATCACGAGCACGGCCAGAAACAGCAGGAAGACGGGATTGATGATCTTGCCGATCCAGACCGTGATCTTGCCCGGACGCAGTGAGAAGAACAGCACGAACGCGAAGAAGACGGCGGAGAACAGCAGCAGCGCCAGCGGCTGCGCGGCCTCCGGGAGCATCGGAGAAACGCCGGTCGTAAACGAGACGGTCGCGCATCTGGGAATGGCGAACAGCGGGCCGATGGTCAGATAGAGCAGGCACGTGAAGAAAATGCCGTAGCCCTTGCCGACCTTGCCGGAGAGCGTCTGCAAGCCGTCCGAGTGCGTCACGCCGATGGCGGCGACGCCAAAGATGGGAATGCCGACGGCGGTGATAATAAAGCCGATGATGGCCGGGATCACATTGCTGCCCGCCATCTGGCCGAGGTGGACGGGGAAAATAAGGTTGCCTGCGCCGAAGAACATACCGAACAGGGTCGTCGCGACCAGAATGCGCTGTCTGCGCGTCAGTTTTTTTGTCGTCATTTTGTGTGCGCTCCTTTAATTTATGAACTGATTGTAAACGCAGGGCTTGCAAAATGGAAGCGCGTGATTATAATGGTTCTATGACGGTTTATCATATCCCTTGTCATATCCACCCGGAAAGGAGCGGCGCATGGACAGCAGAAAGCTTGAAATTTTAATGACAGCCGTTGATCTCGGCAGTCTTTCCAGAGCGGCGGAGGTCGTCGGCTATACGCAGTCGGGGCTGACGCATCTGGTCGACAGTCTGGAACGGGAGATCGGTCTGACGCTGGTGCAGCGTGACCACAGCGGCATTGCCCTGACCGAGGAGGGCAATGCGCTCATGCCCGCCATCCGCGAATTTCTGCGCGCAAACGCGCGGCTGGAGAACCAGATCTCCGCGATCACGGAAAAATCGGCGCAGACCATCCGCGTCGCAGCCTATGCCAGCATCGCCATGCGCTGGATGCCGGAGATCCTCTACCGGTTCCGGCGCGTCTGCCCGCACATCGACGTCGATCTGCGGACGGTCGACCATGAACTCGAGCCGTTCGAGCTGCTTGAGGCGTGGCGCACAGACGTGATCTTCGCTGCGCGGCAGAGCGCCTTCGCCTGCGACTGGACGCCGCTGCACAACGACGCGATGTACGCCATTTTACCGGCGGATTACCCTACGGACGACCGCGAGACGTTCCCAATCACGGAATTCGAGGGCCGGGACTTTCTGATGCCCTACGGCCGGTTTGACATCGATGTGGGCGCGGCGTTCCGGAAATACGGCGTCAGGCCCGTCATACGGCCCTGTCACGTCGACGACGAGACGGTCATCCGCATGGTCGGCAAGGGGCTTGGAATCTCGATGATGGCGGAGATGATGATCCGCGGCAAGCTGAACGGTGTGAAGACGCTCCCGGTCAGCCCGAGCGTCAGCCGCGAACTCGGCATGGGCCTGCGCCCGGGCGGCCATCTGCCGGAGAGTATCGCACGCCTGCGCGAATGCGTGCTGGAGTTTATCGGGGAACTCTGAATATGGAAAAAGGCTGCCGGACGGCAGCCTTTTATCTGAATTTTACCGTTTTTCCGTCAGGATCCCGCGCAGGTCGCAGATCGCATGGCGGGGGCATTTGACGGCGCACTGGCCGCAGGACAGGCAGACGGACTCGTCGATGTGGGAGAGATTGTCCGTCACGGTGATCGCGCCGGCCGGGCAGACCTTCTGACAGATGCCGCAGCCGATGCAGCTGACCTGACACATCCTCCGCGCGTCCTTGCCGGGGTCTTTGTTGGAGCACTTGACGGCGACGGGGTTCGCGCATTCGTGGATGCGGATGAGCTCACGCGGGCATTCGCGCACGCATTTGCCGCAGGCGATGCACTTGTCCTCGTCGACCTCGGCCACGCCGTATTCATTCAGGGCGATGGCCTCGAATTTGCATACGTTCACGCACAGCTCGCAGCCGACGCAGCCGTACTGGCACTCTGCCGTGGCGCGGCAGCCGCCATTGCAGGCGACAAAGGCCGCCTTATAGGGGAAGCGTTTTTTGACAGCCATCTTACTTTCCCCTCCTTTCATACGGCGTGTTGGCAAGCGGGAGCTTTGTGCGGCGCTCACCGTCATAGCGGAAATAGGCGTCTGCGATAGCGGGCGCGGTGGGGATCGACGTAATTTCGCCGATACCGATGGCGCCGCAGGCGACGTCGAGGCCCGGCTTATCGACTACGATGGGTACGATCTTCGGGATCTCATGCGCCCGGAACAGGCCGAGCTCGCCGTATTTCTCGATGGGCTTGCAGTTTTCATCGATGGGATACTGCTCGCGCAGCGCGTAGCCCATGCTCATGACGACGCCGCCCTCGATCTGCCCCTCGCACGAGCGCGGGTTGACGGCCTTGCCGACGTCGTGCGCCGCGACAAGCGATTCGACCTTTCCAGTCTTCTTGTCGACGACGCACATCTGCGTGGCGTAGCCGTAGGCCACGTGCGAAACAGGATGCGGCACGTCCGCGCCGAGCTTATCGGTCTTTGCAAGATACTCGCCGTAGAATTCCTGACCGGCAAGCTCCGCAAGCGTGTGGGTTTCCAGCGCTGCGGCGAGCTTTTCGCAGGCCCGTCTGCACGCTTCGCCTGTCACGAGCGTCTGGCGGGAGCCGGAGGTATCGCCGGAATCCGGTGCGATCCAGGTGTTCGAGCGCTCATAGACGATATCGCCGCGCGTCAGCGGCGTATTCGTGACGATCATCTGCACGAGCACCGTGCCGACGCCCTGGCCGATGCACGAAGCGCCCGCGTAGATATGCACCTTTGCGTCGTCTTCCACGATCAGCTTGCAGCGGCCCCAGTCGGGGATGCCGACGCCGACGCCCGCGTTTTTCATCGCGCAGGCGATGCCGACAGGCTTGCCCAGTTTCATGGCCGTAATACGGCTTGACCGCCTCCAGCGTCTCGACAAGGCCCGTTTCCGCGCCGACGATCTGGCCGTTCGGCAGCTCCTGCCCGGGCCGGATGGCGTTGCGGTAGCGGATTTCCCACGGGGTGATGCCGACCTTATCGGCCATTTCGTTCAGAAGCGTCTCGGTGGCGAAGCACGTCTGCGTGACGCCGAAGCCGCGGAACGCGCCCGCGGGCGGGTTGTTGGTATAGTAGGCCGTGCCTTCGATCTCGAAATTCTGATAGTTATAGGGGCCGGCTGCGTGCGTACACGCACGCTCAAGCACCGGGCCGCCCAGAGAGGCGAACGCGCCGGTGTCGGAATAGACCTTGGCCTTGACGCCCTGAATGATGCCGTTTTCGTCGCAGCCCATGGTGAAGTCCATCCAGAACGGGTGGCGCTTGGGATGGATGAGCAGGGATTCGGGCCGCGTGAGCTTGACCTTGACGGTCCTGCCGGTCAAGTACGTGATGAGCGCGGCATGGTGCTGGACGCTCATGTCTTCTTTTCCGCCGAAGCCGCCGCCGACGAGCTGGTTCTGCACGCGGACCTTGTCAGAGCCGAGCAGGAGCTTGCACTCGTGCAGCGTCGTATGCGAGGACTGGTCGGTCGAAAGCACCATCACATAGCCATCCGGGTCAATGTACGAGACGGCACATTCCGGCTCCAGAAACGCGTGTTCCGTCCACGGCGTCTCGAAATGCTGCGAAATGACGTATTTGGAGTTTTTGATGGCCGTATCCGCGTCGCCGCGCGCGATATGCTTATACGCCTGCACGTTCGATTCTTCCTCGTCAAATACACGCGGCGCGTTCTCCGCCCATGCCTCAGGCGGGTTATGGACGGCGGGCAGCGGTTCGTAGGTTACTTTTACGAGCTTCTTCGCCTTTTCCAGAATTTCCGGCGTTTCCGCGACCACAAGCGCGATCGCGTCGCCCAGATAATGCGTCAGCCCGCCGATGGGGATGAGCGAATACTGGTCGTGCTTCAAATGGCCGACCTTGTTTTCGCCGGGGATATCTGCCGCCGTAATGACGCGCACGACGCCGGGCAGCGCCTCGGCCTTCGACGCATCGATGGCAAGAACACGGGCACGCGGATACTGGCTGCGGACGGCGGAGCCGTAGCACATATCGGGCAGGTACCAGTCGTCTGGATACTTGCCGTAGCCCAGCACCTTTTCCTCCACGTCGATGCGGTGGACGCTCGAGCCGAGCTTCCAGTCGTTTTCCGACGCTTCGGGGATCACGCCCTCGCGGCGGCATTTCGCTGCCAGACGCACAGCGTCCATGATCTTCACATAGCCCGTGCAGCGGCAGTAATTGTTGCGCAGGGCATAGCGGATCTGATCGTCTGTCGGGTTCAGGTTCCGGTCGAGCAGCGCCTTTGTGCACAGCACCATACCCGGAATACAGAAGCCGCACTGCACGGCTCCGGCCTCGCCGTAGGCGTAGGTGTAGAGTTTCTTCTCCTCGTCTGTCAGGCCCTCGACGGTAATCACATGACGGCCTGTCAGCGAATCGGTAAACGGGGTGCAGGCGCGGATGGGTTCACCGTCAATGAGCACGGTGCATGCGCCGCAGGCGCCCTCCGAACAGCCGTCCTTGACGCTTGTCAGGTGCAGCGTGTCGCGCAGATAGCGCAGCAGGCGCTGATTCTTCTCCACCGTGACTTCCGTTCCGTTTACAAAAAATACGGCCATGGCAAAAAACTCCCTTCATTTGAATCTCGGCTCTCACGTCACAGCCGCAGCTGTTCTCGGCACATGGCCACCGTAATTCCGAAGTTTCCCGGCCACGGGACATAATTCCTAAAAATCTTTTATCATTATACAATATTTTTTTGCATGTTGCAAGGAATGTGCCGCTGTATCGTTATTCTTTTTATAAATAACGGCAGACGGCGGGGTTTATGCGGCACGATTCGGCAGGTTCTCCACAATTTCCACACGGTTGTCCACATCTTGTGTTTCCTGGCGATTTCCCGCCACAATTTATTGTGGCGGGCGTCCGTTTTTCGCGCGTTTTTGCGCCTGGCTTGTCCTACTATAGAGGTGTCAGAAGTCCTTGCAGAGGAGAGAAGCTATGCCAAAGACGAGAAGTCCGTCGGTACTGGGGTCTGGCCGGGTCCTGTATCTGCCGACAGCGCGGATCCGGCCCAATCCCATGCAGCCGCGCAAGCATTTTGATACCGGCGGCCTGCAGGAGCTGGCCGGGAGCATCCGGCAGTACGGCGTTTTGCAGCCGCTGACCGTCCGCAAGGCGGGCGGTGCGTATGAGCTGGTGGCGGGAGAGCGCCGCCTGCGCGCGGCGCGGCTGGCCGGACTGACGGAGGTCCCGTGCCTGCTTGCGGACGTGGACGAGGAGGCGTCCGGGATGCTGGCGCTGGTGGAAAATCTGCAGCGGCGCGATCTGGATTACATCGAGGAAGCCGAGGGCCTGCAAAAGCTCATGCAGCAGTACCATCTGAGCCAGGAGCAGGCTGCCCGCCGCATCGGCAAGAGCCAGTCCGCCGTCGCAAACAAGCTGCGCATCCTGCGCCATCCGCCGTCCGTTCTGCAGGCGCTGCGTGAGCATCACCTGACCGAGCGCCATGCCCGCGCGCTTCTGCGCCTGCCGGACGAGGAAGAGCGCCTGCGCGTGATCGGCCTGATCGTCCAGGGAGAGTGGACGGTCGCGAAAACGGAGCAGTACATCGATGCGCGGCTCGCGCCCAAAGCGCCGCAGCGGCGCGAGCTCGGCACGTTCGTCCTGCGCGACGTGCGTGTGTTCCTAAACTCCATCGACCATCAGCTCGACCTCGTCCGCGCGGCTGGCGTCAGCGCCAGCCGCGACCGGCAGGAGACAGACCGCGAAATCGTCCTGACCATCCGCATTCCGAAGTCCAACCCACCCGCAGCCGGATAGCACGCCCGGCTGTGGGTTTTGTGCATGGCGCAGCAGGAAAGAACTGCACGGTATGTGCATTTCTTACAATATGATTTCTGATATTGCGTTCTCTTGCCGCTGATATGGCACTTTTGCCAGTTTTTCAGGTGCAGGCTGTCTCGAAATCTAACATTTTTTTAGAGAAAATAAAAACTTTTTAGATTGCAAACCCCCGGAAATATGGTATAGTATGTATTTGTCTGAAGAATCTGAAGGATAAAAAATGACATGGCGGCGGCGCAAAGGGCGACCAGCCGCAACACTGGAAAGGGGTTTACCAAATGTCTCACAAGTACGTCTATCTTTTCTCCGAAGGCAACGGCAAAATGCGCGAGCTGCTCGGCGGCAAGGGCGCGAACCTGGCCGAAATGACCAATCTCGGTATGCCGGTCCCGCAGGGCTTCACCATCACGACCGAGGCCTGCACACAGTATTATAAGGACGACCACCAGATCAACGCCGAGATCGAGGCCGAGATCATGGAGTACGTCGAAAAGCTCGAGGAGATGACCGGCAAGAAGTTCGGTGATCTGTACAACCCGCTGCTCGTCTCCGTCCGCTCCGGCGCACGCGCTTCCATGCCCGGCATGATGGACACCATCCTGAACCTTGGCCTGAACGACGAGGTCGTCGTCGCTTTCGCCAAGAAGACCAACAATCCCCGCTTTGCATACGACTCCTACCGCCGCTTCATCCAGATGTACTCCGACGTTGTCATGGAGGTCGGCAAGAAGTATTTTGAGCAGCTCATCGACGAGATGAAGGAAAAGAAGGGCGTGAAGCTCGACACCGAGCTCGACGCCAACGATCTCAAGGAGCTGGCTGAGAAGTTCAAGGCCGAATACAAGGACAAGCTCGGCGAGGAATTCCCGCAGGACCCGAAAATGCAGCTGATGGGCGCCATCAAGGCCGTTTTCCGCTCCTGGGACAATCCCCGCGCGATCTACTACCGCCGCATGAACGACATCCCCTCCGACTGGGGTACCGCCGTCAACGTCCAGTCCATGGTCTTCGGCAACACCGGCGATACCTCCGGCACGGGCGTCGCGTTTACCCGCAACCCCGCCACCGGCGAAAAGAAGCTGTTCGGCGAGTTCCTGATGAACGCGCAGGGCGAAGACGTCGTGGCCGGCGTCCGCACCCCGCAGACCATCGACCAGCTGGCCGAGGTCATGCCCGAGGCATATAAGCAGTTTACCGATATCTGCGCCAAGCTCGAATATCACTACCGCGATATGCAGGATATGGAGTTCACCATTGAGGACAAGAAGCTCTATATGCTCCAGACCCGCAACGGTAAGCGCACGGCTGCCGCCGCGATGAAGATCGCCTGCGATCTCGTTGACGAGGGTATGATTACCGAGGAAGAGGCCGTCGCCATGATCGACCCGAAGAGCCTCGATTCTCTCCTGCACCCGACGTTCGATCCTGCCGCCCTGAAGAAGGCCAAGGTCGTCGGCACGGGCCTGGCCGCGTCTCCGGGCGCTGCCTGCGGCAAGATCGTTTTCTCCGCTGAAACCGCTACCGACTGGGCCAAGAACGGCACAAAGGTCGTCCTTGTCCGTCTGGAAACCTCTCCTGAGGATATCGAGGGTATGCACTACGCGCAGGGCGTTCTGACCGTCCGCGGCGGCATGACCTCCCACGCGGCTGTCGTTGCCCGCGGCATGGGCACGTGCTGCGTCTCCGGCTGCGGCGCGATCAAGATGAACGAGGAAGCCAAGACCTTCGAGCTGTCCGGCAAGACCTATAAGGAAGGCGACTGGATCTCCATCGACGGCTCCACCGGCAATATCTACGGCGAGAAGATCAAGACTGCCGCCGCGACCATCTCCGGCGATTTCGACCGCCTGATGAGCTGGGCCGACAAGTTCCGCCGTCTGCAGGTCCGCACGAACGCCGACACCCCGCACGACGCGCAGCAGGCAGCCGCCTTCGGCGCAGAGGGCATCGGCCTGTGCCGTACCGAGCATATGTTCTTCGAGGCTGACCGCATCAAGGCCATGCGTGAGATGATCGTCTCCGAAACGTCTGAGCAGCGCGAACGGGCGCTGGCCAAGCTCGAGCCGATCCAGCAGGCCGACTTTGAGGCTATCTATGAGGCCATGAAGGGCCGCCCGGTCACCATCCGTCTGCTCGACCCGCCTCTGCATGAGTTCGTTCCGACCGATCCGAAGGACATTGAGGAACTGGCCAAGGAAATGAACCTGAGCGTCGAGCATCTGAATCAGGTCATTTCCTCCCTGCACGAGTTCAACCCCATGATGGGCCACCGCGGCTGCCGTCTGGACGTCACCTTCCCGGAGATCGCCAAGATGCAGACCGCCGCGATCATCAAGGCCGCGCTGGCTGTCCGCAGCCGCCGTCCGGCATGGAAGATCACGCCGGAGATCATGGTCCCGCTGGTCGGCGAGGAGAAGGAGCTGGCCTTCGTCAAGTCCGTCATCGACAAGACTGCGAAGAAGATCATCAAGGAAGCCGGTTCCGACATGACCTACAAGGTCGGCACCATGATCGAGATCCCGCGCGCTGCGCTGACCGCCGACGCCATTGCCAACGAGGCAGAGTTCTTCTCCTTCGGCACGAACGATCTGACGCAGATGACCTTCGGCTTCTCCCGTGACGACGCGGGCAAGTTCCTTGCGTCCTACTACGACCGCAAGATCTACGAATCCGACCCGTTCTCCAAGCTCGATCAGGCAGGCGTCGGCCGCCTCGTCAAGATGGCGGCGGAGCTGGGCCGTCAGACCCGCCCGGACATCAAGCTCGGCATCTGCGGCGAGCAGGGCGGCGACCCGTCCACGGTCGAATTCTGCCACAAGATCGGCCTGACCTACGTCTCCTGCAGCCCGTTCCGCGTCCCCATCGCAAGACTTGCCGCCGCGCAGGCCGCGATCAGAAACGCTGGGAAATAAATTCGCATAAAAGGCGATCCGTCATAAGCAGCCCCCAACCAGCCCGGCTGGTTGGGGGCTTTTCTTGTTCAGATGCTGATGATTACCGTTTTATCTTCCCATTTTTTTCGGAAAAACTTCATCCCGATCGCATGGCAATATCATGAAGAAAATCCTGACGCTCTTTGAGCGGGTATTTGACAACCATCATAAAGTCGGAATTAACAACAAGGTTCATTCCGGCATGGAATGGGTTCTGTGCGGAGAAGGCATAGCGACCGAAAAAATCGACGGCAGCTGCTGTGCGGTGATAGGCGGAAATTTCTACAAAAGATACGATGCAAAACGCGGCAAGATTCCGCCGGCGAATGCGGTTCCCTGCTGCGATCCGGACCCCATAACCGGCCACTGGCCGCATTGGATTCCCGTGGACGAGAGCGATAAGATCAATATCTGGTTCATGGAAGCCTATCGCAATGCCGACTGTCCTACGGAGGAAGGCACTTACGAAGCAATCGGCCCGCATTTCCGAGCAAACCCATATGGACTTGAAAAAGATGTAATTGAGAAACACGGTATTCGCATTTTGCTGGATGTGCCGAGAGATTTCGAGAGAATTCGTGATTACCTTGAGAAGCACAACATCGAGGGCATCGTATTTTGGAAGGATAGACAGCCGCAGTGCAAGATTAAGCGCAGCGATTTCGGGTTCCCGTGGGGAGAATGACAGGTACCATCTGTTCAGTCGCCTGATTTGAAATCGGGCGACTTTTGCATGAATGGTGAAAGCCTGTGCAGACACGCATAATTGCCGCCCGTGTAGGCTAAAATACAAGTGCATCGTATTTTGGCCTAAAAATATTGATGTTTCCTCTTTTTTAGGCTATAATAAAAGCGCATCGTATTTTAGCCCAAAGGAGGCGGAGCAATGTATATTGAGAGACAGCTTGAAAAGAAGTTTATTGCAATCAATGAGGAGTACGCTTGTGTGCTGCTGACGGGTCCGCGTCAGGTGGGAAAATCCACTATGCTGCGGCATCTGATGGAGGGGACGGCACGAGCCGAGGTTTCGCTGGACGATTTGGAGGAACGCAGGCTTGCCAAAACTGATCCTGCAATGTTCTTGAAGCTGCATCCCGCGCCGGTTCTCATCGATGAGGTTCAGTATGCACCGGAGCTGTTTTCATATATCAAGATCGCCGTGGATAACGGCGCTGCACCCGGCTCCTACTGGCTGACCGGTTCTCAGGCGTATCGTCTGATGGAGTTGGCACAAGAGTCGCTGGCCGGAAGAACCGCCATTCTTCATATGTCGGCATTGTCACAGTCGGAGCTTTGCGGCGCGGTGGAAGTTTTGCCCTTTTCGTTGGAGCTTGACGAATTGCAGAAGCGCAAGGCGTTGCTTTCCCCAGCCGCACCGAACGAGATATACCAGAGGATTTGGGACGGCGCACTCCCCGGCCACAGGAGCGGCAAGTATAAAGACCGGGATGTGTTTTACAGCAGCTATATTCAGACCTATATCGACCGGGATGTGTCCACCGACATTCCCGGCGTGGATAAGGTGATGTTTGCCGACTTCATTCGTGCTGCCGCCTGCAGAAGCGGCCAGATGCTGAACCTGCATGACATTGCCGGGGATGTGGGCGTCAGTGATGATACCGCAAAGCGCTGGATGAAGGAGCTTGAAAAATCGGGGATCGTGTTCTTCCTGCACCCCTACTCCAACAACCTCTTGAAGCGGACGATCAAAACCCCGAAGATGTATTTCTTCGATACAGGGTTGGTCTGCTATCTGACCCGGTACTCAAGCCCTGAAATTCTGATGAACGGGGCGATAAACGGAGCAATTTTAGAAAACTATGTCGTGTCGGAAATCATCAAGACCTACAGCAACAACGCCAGGGACTGCCTGCTGCATTATTACCGGGACAAGAACAGCAACGAGATCGACTTGATTATGGAGAGCGACGGTCAGTTGCACCCCATCGAGATCAAAAAAAGCATCAATCCGCCCACACAAATTACGGGCGCTTTCAAGCTGCTGGATAAGGCCTCTGTGCCGAGAGGGACAGGCGCGATCATCTGCCTTCGGGAGACATTGAGCGCAATCGACAGCAGCACATACATTGTCCCCGTGTGGATGATCTGATTTCGTTCCAAAAACAAATATTCTATACACAGCCGCTTGGTTTCAATGAGAAATCAGGCGGCTTTTTCTATAGAGCGTGTTATCCCAAAAACATAAATGAAGGAGGAAGCAAAATGACAAACGAAGAACTGAACACCGCCTTATATAAGAAGGTGTTCGCAGAACAGGAGAAGTATCGAGAGTGGCTGCTTTCCCAGCCGCCCGACGAAATCCTGAACCACTGCTACGAGTACACGGTATGGGAGGACATCGTGCTGGCACTGGAGGAATACGACTTGTCCGATAAGCAGTGCAAGGCACTCCTGAAGTCGCCCAGGCCCCTTGCGGATGTGTTCAAGGACTTCGAAAAGCGGGAGACCGACCACATGGACAACATCCGGGACACCATCGAATGCCGTGCCAACGCGGTCATCCGGGCCGATTTTCTGAGAGACCGGCGTGAAGCGAGGTGATGCCCTATGCGCTATATTGCAGCGGAGGATATTGCCAAGGCCAAGGAAATGGACCTTTTGACTTACCTCCGCAATTATGAACCCCAAGAGCTCGTCCATGTATCCGGAAACACTTACTGCACCAGAGAGCACGACTCCCTGC
>OHCF01000693.1_pt1 | contig 16324 bp, 10 predicted proteins | sample 1577511 | NCBI WGS metagenome assembly OHCF01 (sample SAMEA3879568, study PRJEB24766) | human gut metagenome | biome: human-associated habitat; feature: feces | place: USA | collected 1985/1987 | reverse complement strand
ATGATGCGGGCGAAATCCGGCACCATTTCCTTGCCGCAGACGCGCACCTCCACGCCCTTTTTCACGGCGAGGCGGATGTTATAGCGCCACTTCTGGTGGAACGAGGCCATGAGCTCGTCCTCCGTGCGGCCGTTGAGCCAGAGGCGGAAGACGAATTTCGGCTGAATCGCCTCGAAATTCTTGCCGCCGTGGCGCGTGCGGAAGCCGAAGTCCTCGAGCATGCGGCGGAAATCCTCGTTTTCCACGGGGACGTCCGGGTCGATCTTGATGACATAGGCCTTATATTCCTTCGCCAGCTCGCGGGCGGCGGCGACAAGCTCGCCGAACGTCTCGCGGTCGTCAAGATCGCAGACGGGGCCGCGGCAGGCGTAGAGCATCGTTTTGTGGATATAGGGCATGGTGCGGATCAGGAAGGCGATGCTGCCCCGGATCCGGCCGTCCGCGCCGCGCGAGACGATGGCGCGCCACTTCCACGCGGGCTTCTGCTTGGCCCAGAGGGAGCTCTGCGCAAAATGTCCCTTCGGGTGGCTCTGTACAAATGCCTCGTATTCCGCGAGGGTGGATTCCTGAATCAATTCGGTCATGATACATTCTCCGTTATTCCATAGGTATACAGCTACAGTGTAGCACACTCCGCCCGGCAATGCAAGCAAAAAGACGATGACAAACGCAGGCCCGGCGGGGGGCGCCGCCAGGCCTGCGTCTTTTTCCTTATTTCCAGGTAACACCCTCGACCGTGGAGGACGTGATGACCGTGCGGCCTGCCGGGAAGTCATAGAACCGCTCCGTTTCGTCGCTGCCGGGAGCAAACTGGCGGAGCGTGAACGCCGTGTCCGACTGAATGACGACGTTTCCGTTCCGGTATGTGACCGTGACCTCCTGCGAACCGGCCGCCTTTATGGTCAGCGTCGTCTTGTCCTCGCAGCCGTAATCGAATAGGAGGCTGTACTCCATGTCGTTCCCGCGCAGCCTGCACGACTCCGCGTCGATCTCGAACGTCAGCTCGCCGTCCTCGGCGTAAGTCGCGTCCAGCCGGCATTCCACAGCATCGCTGTGCAGCAGGAACTCCGTGGACGCACTTTCTATGACCGGGTTATATTGCGAATGCAGCGTCAGGGACGTCGTGCGCGGGATCTCAAAACAGTAGGACAGATTGGTAGAGTACGATTCCCCGATCTCCATGGTCGTGGCATCGTTGTCAAAGCCCAGCTCCGGGTCGCCCTGCAGACGTTCCCCCGCCGCGTTCGTCAGGCTGTCCGCTGAGCGTTCCGCAACAAAGACGACCGGGTTGAACGCCTGCTTTTCGCCGCACCCGGCCAGCAGGAGCAGCAGCGGCAGCAGGGCTGCAAATATCAGAAATTTACGGGTTTTCATTCTGTTGTTCCACCTCCGTTAGCCAACAGGCAAACCGCTCCATTTTCAGGATTCACAGAAACATCAATCTGCATACCAAGGCCATCATATGTATGTTTTTCAATCAAGTCAGCTGTACGATTATCAAAAGTAGTTACTGTGACTTGCTCTTTGGCGCAGAGTTTCATCCCTCCGTTTTCTAAATACAGTTCACAATTGCTTTCTCCGCTACCAGCGTAAGTTACATAGTAGTTTTGGGTGCAGCCATGGTTTGAGCAAATCTGGTAATCCATATTATCTCCGGTTATATTAACACCAGATATTCCCACCTCGACAGTCTCAATATTAGTTCCAGTTACTGCGCTGTACTGAGTGCTATTAAGAAGCTCAAATCCCACATACGGCGCAGTAGTATCAAAGTAGAATCTTTCACTAGTATTTACACATATAACGGCAGTAACCGGTCGTCCCACTTCATTGATAAGATAGTTCACCGAATGAAGCGGCATATCACCGCAAACCCTCCCACTCTGCATTTGCAAATACTCACCTTCGTTGTTACGGATAGTAAAGTCTCCAATCATATCGACATATAGATACGTATACTCCCCGCTAGAATATTTATCATAAATCACATCATCCATATACAGAGCAACATTATTGTTATCGCCATCCAAATCGAGAGAATTGAAAATATAGTAATTTTTGTAGTATTGGACGTAATCTAGCATCACTGATCCATTATCAAGCGCGGTGCTGACGTAATATGCAGCTGAATAATCCGTTTTGATTTTTAATGTCGAACCTCTAGCTGCAGACGAATCATAGACGTTAATTACATAGTATCCATTTTCCGTTTTTGGCGTTCCATAAAGGATAAGTGCATGACCCTGCGGGGACTCAAAAGGATCGCCTCCTTGCGGATAAAGCATAATTGTCCATCCAACGCCTGCAAGAGTCAAATTACTTTTTCTCTGATGTTCAACTAATTCCTGCAGACTTCCTGGGCTGTTAGGCGAATATACCGTATCTGTAAACCAATCAAAAGTTGCGTTGGGCCTCGTCCAGCGGCCACCACCAATATTTGTATTGTATCTTGAGGTGATATCCTGTGAAAGCTGATAATAGTTTATAACGCTCTCAATTGCAGAAATCTGGCCACTCGTCTTATCATTGACAACGATATGGCGATAATCAGAATAGTTTTTGGGCGAAGGAATATCATATACCGTGCTACAATTTTTCGCGAAGTTACCAGTTAAATCAATCTTCCCGAGTTTATTGAAGGTCATTGACGCACTCATTCCATAACAGGAGCCAGCCCACTGGGGCGGATAATGATAGTTTAGGTTATTAGATAATTGTGTCATTTCAGACGAAGTTGCCAAACTAATCAATTTGTTCCAGTGCTTTTGCGTTATCAGTCTTCTCGTACTCGAACCCGACACGAAACTTCCAGCTACATTTGAGAATCTATATGCATCAGTATTTTGTCGGATTCCCCAAATATTCGTCCCATAACGGCACAACCACAGGGCAAGCTCTCGGCGATACACATAGGACTTTGGATACAACTTATTGTTTGCAGAACTATCCGGATAGACGATGCCATTGCTGACCGCCCAGCGGAAGGAATCCACGGCATAGCTGTAGATTTGGGAATAGTCGCCGCAGTATGTAATGGAATAGTGATAGTAAGCGGTTCGTTTCTCAAAATTCTTCAGATAACGCAGGAAGAAAGTCAGGGCCTGCTCTCGCGTTACCATGCTGTTCGGTTCAAATGTGGTAGTTGTTACACCGGTAGCAATGCCTACCTTTACCGCCCAACGGATTGGATTATAATACCAGTCTGACGAGGAGACATCAGTGAAAGATATTGCCGAGTAATTTTGTGGGCTTCCCGCCATACGATACAATGTCGTCACGACCATTGCACGGCTGACAAAGGAATTCGGTTCAAACTGTGTGGAGGAGGTTCCGTTCATCAGGCCTTTATCAGTTACATAGTTAATCGCGTCAAAGTAATCCGGAAAAGCAGAACGAGTCACATCGGAATAGGCTGAGGCCAACGGTACAGTAAGAGAAACCAACAGCGCAGCGAGTAAAAAAATGCTGCAAAAACGAGCCAAGCAGTTATTTTTCATGTGTTTTCTTCCTTTCTTTTAATTTACTTTATATCACGACAGAACTGTTCATACCGAGGACTCCCTTCATCCCCCGGCACAGCCAGCATATCATACTTTCATTTTTCTGTCAATATTCTTACAGAAAATATCCCGTAATTTTCAATAATATGCAGCGCAGTAAATAGAGAAAGTCCCGGTGGGGATACCGCCGGGACGATGCGCGGAATACTTTCGAATTCGCCGGGCTTTCCTATTACCACCATGGTACTGCGAGATTGCCACGTCGGCCTTCGGCCTCCTCGCAATGACAAACCTTTGGCTTTCACCATTTTAATGACAGCCTGTTCCTTGCAAAGGTACAGCGCCGGGAGCGGCATGCCGCTCCCCTACAAGGCATATACGATTGACGACAGTGCCACCGGATTTATAGCCTGCATGGCGTTCAGGGAGCGCCGCTACACCCCATTCTTCGGCGGTTGCCGTTTTAACGGTGGCCGGTACAGGGCGTCAGTGCCTTTCCGAGATTGCACCCCAAGGCCACTTCCTCGCGCTTCGCGCTCAGGGCGCCACGGGCGCAGAGCGCCCTTGCAATGGCAAATCCGGGAGCAGCTGCCATGATAACAACAGTCTGCGCCGGGAGGGACGCATCCCTCCCGGCGCAGCTCGTTTCATTTCCTTATTTTCCTTCAGGATACAGCGTGATCTCCGCGCCGGTGCATCCGGCCGGGACGGGGACCAGGCAGAGCATGCCGTTTCCGCGCACCTCTCCGACAGTCGGCGCGGACATCCGCAGGGTAATGTCCACCGTGCCGTCCTCCGCGCGGAGAACGACCGGGTCGAGCAGGGTGTCGCTGCCCAGACGGCAGAGGTCGATCAAAAGCAGCTTCTGCTCCGCAAAGAAGTCCGCATTGCCGAAGGCCTCCGCGGGCGCGCTGCAGGCCTCGTCCGTCAGGTGCAGCACGCCGTCGTCCGCGCGGCTGCGCAGATAGGAGCAGACCGTCTGCAGCTCCTCCTGCGACGTGACCCAGCGGCCGCCCGCAAGGAGCGCGTTTGCCTCCCATTTGACCTCGACGGCATCCGTCTTTGTCAGGTTCAGGACGGTCGACTTTGTGACATGCGTCTGGTCCACCCACGAGTTGCTCGTCAGCTGCTCGACAGACGCATAGTACGGCACGAACACGATATCGGTCCTGTCCGTCTCCGTGTCCTCCTCCGCCGGAGTTTCGGCCCGGTGGATGGAGATGGCCTGCTTCGGCAGCATGCTGAGCGTGGAAACGAGCTCCTCGCCCTGCGTCTCGGGCGTTGTCTCCTCCGTCGGAACCGCCGCCGGTGCACAGGCCGAGAGGAGCAGCAGAAGTGCCGCAAAAATTCCGGATAATTTTCTCATAACGCGTCCTCCATGCTCCGAATGTCAGTCTCTTAAACCGTACACCGCTCCACGCGGTAGGTCTCTCCGATCGGGCTGGCGGCCAGGACATCCTCGATCGGGAATTCGATCTCCGTCGTGCCCGTGCCGGTGATGCAGAAATACTGCCGCTCCCGCGCGTGGGAGGTTGTGAGGATCTTATAGGTCATTTCCGAGCCGGACAGTTTGATATAGCCGTCGCGGAACTCAATGCGGGTAACGCCGGTACATTCCGTCACGGCATAAAATGCATCCCCGATCTCCGCACAGAAGGCACTGGGCGACGTCGTCGTCTCCAGCGTAAAGCTGTCACTGGCCGCAACCTCCCACACCTCCATCGGCAGGGTGCCGGTACAAAAACCATAAAGATCAGTGCTGTAAACCACCAGATCGCCCTCCGGTCCGCTGTCATCCCCCTGCCGGACAGTCTGCCCCTCCGCGTTGGTGATCGTGCAATCACAGTTCACGGAAACCTGAATCTTCACAGTATGCTCCGGACGCTCCGGCGGCTCCGTCGGGGCCTCCGTCTCCTCCGGCAATGCCTCGGTCGGCTCCTCGGTAAGGGCCTCAGTAGGAGGCTCGGTTGGTGCTTCGGTAGGGGCCTCGGTAGGAGCATCCGTCGGCGCTTCGGTAGGGGCCTCCGTGGGCGGCTCGGTCTGAACTGCCGCCGGTGCGCAGGCCGTGAGGAGCAGTATAAGGCTCAAAAAGAGGCATAGTAATGACTTATTCATTTTCATAGGATATCACCCCAATTGCAATACTATGTTGTCCCAATATTACGAAACTTGCCGTGAAGACAAATCACGTACATCAACGATCTCCGCATGCTGATTCCCTTCGGTAATCATTAGCGGTGCAGTGCCGTCAAGGGATAGTTCAAGACTTTCCGGCTCGTTTCCATAGTAACAGATATAGTGATGGTCTTCCATGCTGGCAGTACTAGTCACACGATAATTGATATCGAAGCCCGTCACATTAATTTTATTTTTTGAAACGTCCACAGTGGAAATCCCCGTGCCCGTCACAGCATATAGCTCCTCATCGATCTCGGCATAGAAGCCGCATTCATCCGACTCTGTCTCAAAATGGAAGCTCTCACTGGCCCGTACTTTCCAAGCCATCCGTGCCGGCATACCTTCACCAAGAACGATCATCTTCGTATCTAAAATTTCCATGTCGCCGGAAGAAATACCATACTCCGACCGCAGCACTTCTCCGTCAGCATTTGTGATCGTACAATCTGCATTTGTATCGGCATAAATCCAAGTCGTACTCTCCTGCTTACTTGGACTTGCCGCGCGGCCATTATTGGCTCCGTCAATATCAAAGGAAAGCAGTCCGTAATAGGACGAATAATAATTCACATGAGATGGTCCTATTGTCCCTGTACTTGTCACAAAATAGCATGATTTATAATCGCTCTTTACGCGAAGCTTTGCCGGTGTATTGCTGTCCATCGAGTCCCAGCATTTGATTTCATAATAACCGTTATTTAGGATTGGTTTCCCATATAAGAGAACCGAATGTCCCCATGTCGAATTACTCATGGTAGATTCAATAGAATAATTGACCATTACAATGCCGCCCTTAGCCAGACTGTCTACCAATCCCTTTGCCGGTGTACCGGAAGCGTTTGGTTTATTATCGAACTCCCCGCCACAGCTGGAAAGGTTTACCTTTGACTCTATGAATTGTGATAGATGATAATAATTAATGGTATCTTCCAACTGCGTAAAACGAATCGATCCTGTCCGGTTTAAGACTGTCTTGTGATGGCTATCAGTCACATTAGAGGGTTGCGGCATGCTGTAAATTGTCTTACAGGAATTTGTATAATTCCCATTAAGATCAATCACACCGTATTTATCCAGCATCAAGGACATGCTCAGGCCGTAACAAGACCCTATCCATTCCGTGTTCCGGACAAACATGCCAATAAGCGCTTCCTCTGTTTCGGTTGCAAGCGATAATAACTTATTATAATTTGCAGTTGAAATCAGGTACTTTTGGGGTTTCACGGTTGTCACCATATCAGATGCAGTAGCAGATGCAAAGTACTGCTTCGTATTGGAAAAAGAGAAGTTGTCTATTCCAGCCCGTATACCCTCAACATTCGTCCCGAAGCGGCAAATCCATAATGCAAGTTCCTTGCGATAGACACCGGCTTTGGGATATAGGCGCTTATTAGAGGACGAATCCGGATATACGATGCCATTACTCACAGCCCAGCGGAACGGGGTAATCGCATAGTCATATATATTCGCATAGTCTCCGCACGATGTAATCGACATATCTACAATCGGCGTTACTCCACGATACTTCTGTAAGTACCGGTAGAAGAAGGTTACCGCCTGTTCTCTTGTAACTGTGCTATCCGGTTCAAACGTTGTTGTCGTTGCGCCTGTAGTAATACCATACTTTACAGCCCAGCGAACCGCATTGTAATACCATGCGGAAGTTGGTACATCGGTAAAATTGACACTGGCATAGCTTGCCGGACTTCCCGCCAAGCGATGCAGAGTCGTAACGATCATCGCACGGCTAATTACCGTGTTGGGTTCAAAAGTGGTCGATGATGTGCCATTCATCAGGCCATTATCAGTCACGTAGTTGATTGCATCAAAATAACTTGGAAAAGCAGAACGAGTCACATCAGAATAGGCGGAAGCGAACGGTACTGTGATGGAGAACAGCAATGCCACAAGCAGCAGGACACTGCACACACGTGTCAATCGGCATCGTTTCATTATGATGCATCCTTTCTTCCTTATTCTAGCTCACATATTCACGGACTAACTTATCTCTCTTTCCGCGGCTCCTTTCCATTCCTCGGTAAGGTCAGAATATCACACTTTAGAAACTCTGTCAATATCTTAGCATCGTATGTACCATAATTTTGAAAAAATGTCGATATTCGGTTGGTTATAAGAATTCCCCCTGAAGCAAACCCGGAGCTTATCCGGAATCCGCTTCAGAGGGAGCGAAATTCTATCAGGGTTCCTGCGTGGGGTCCGCCGCATCGGTCGGCTCCGTGGGTTCGGCTGGGTCGGCCGATACATCCGTCGGTGTGGACGGCTCTGCCGCGCCGTCATAGGAGTGGTCAGCATCGGCCAGCGTGCGCGCCGTAGCGGCGTTGTGGAACACGCAGTCCACGCCCGGCGAGATGGAGGCGATCGCACCGCGGCTGACGCAGACCTCGTAGCTCTTGAACACAATGGGGCAGAACGGCACGGTGTCGAGCAGGCGCGCGCAGAGGTCGGCATAGCTGCCGGAATTGCCCAGCGCCTGCGTGCAGAGGCCGGCCAGGGAAGCGTCCGCCACGGCCCCATAGCTGAGCGCGCCGCCCGTGCGGAAGAATTCCGACAGGTCGAAACTCGCCGTCAGGCGGACCTCGCCGAGATAGGCGTCGTAATTGCCCGCCTGCAGAGCGGCCACATAGGCCTCGCGGCCCAGCGAGCGGACCTTGAGAAAGAAGCCGTTTTCCTGCATGGAGGAGGACAGATATTCCGCAGCGCGCACGCGCGCCGGGTCGTCCGAGCACACAAGCAGCACGGGACAGTCCGTCTCGGACGTCGGCACGCCGGCATTGTGGATGGCGGCCTGAAAGGCCGTGGCCGAATAGGCATACTGCGCAGCAAGCTGCGCGTCATAGAGGTCGGAGGCAGGCGAGCAGGGCAGCGTCGCCGCCTGCGCAAAGCCGTTATAGACGGCGCTCGTCATCGCCTCGCGGTCGACGCCGTAGGTGAAGGCGCGGCGCAGAGCGACATTCGTGAACCAGCCGCTGTAGAGGTTGAAGCCGACATAGTGCAGGATGGGCGTCGGCGCTTCCCACGCCTCATAATCGCAGCGGTAGCCGACGGCTGCCGGGGAATTCGGGTCGCAGTACACAAGGTCCGTGCTGCCGAATTCGAAATTGTCGCGGATGTCGTTCGGCGTTTTGGCCGCCTGCAGCTCGATGGTCTCGGCCGTCACGGCCGGGGCCTGTGTCTGCCACCAGCGGCTGCTGCGCCGGAGCACCTCGCCGTCGAGATAATACGGTCCCGTGCCGAGCGGCGTGCTGCTCTGTACCGTCGCCGCAGAGACGATGGGCACATCGAGCATCAGGGAAAAATTCTCATACGCCGTGTCGAGCGTGACCGTCAGGGAGCGGTCGTCATCCGCCGTGACGGACAGCATATGCGCCAGCCTGCCGGAATAAAGCGCGCTCTGCTGCGCCGCGCGCAGCGAGGCGGCGGCGTCCTGCGCCGTCAGGGGCGTTCCGTCGGAAAAGCTTACGCCGGAAACAAGGGTATAGCGATAGGTCTTTCCGTCCTCCGAGGCCGTGAAGCTCTCACAGAGCAGCGGCTCGGCACGGAAATGCGACGAAACGACGAACAGGCTCTCATACAGCAGCGAAAACGCCGCGCGGTTCACCGTTGCCGTGCAGGTATAGGGGTTGAAGCCGTGCTCCGGCAGGTAGGACAGGCCGAAGGTCTTCGGTGCGGCGGCAGTCTCCGTCGGGGCGGCCGCAGTCTCCTCCGTCGGCTGCTCCGTGGCCTGCGTGGGCTGACCGGCCGCAGAGCAGGCGCACAGCAGCAGAGCAAGCAGCAGGCAGAGGGCAAGCAGTCGCTTCATATCAGCCCTCCTCCCGCAGCCGGATGATGGCCGCCAGCGAGCCGCGGGCATTGCCCACGCGGCGGTGCGACCAGAATCGCTGCGGCTGGCAGGCCGTGCAGTCGGCGCTGACGTCGATGCACGTCACCCCGGCGCGGCGCAGCCAAATAGCATTGAGCCGCTTCAGGTCGACATAGAATTTTGCCCCGGCGGGGCGGATGGCCTGCCCGGCCTCGCTGCCGAGGGCGGCGCGCATGGCATCCGGCACATCGGCATCCGTCTCAAAGCAGCACGGGCCGATGCAAGGACCGATGGCCGCGCAGATGTTCTCCGGGCGGCAGCCGAACTCCCGCTGCATGGCCTCGACCGCGCGGGCCGCAATGCCCGCCGCCGTGCCGCGCCAGCCCGCATGGGCCGCGCCGATGGCGCGTGCTATTGGGTCAAACAGCAGCACGGGCGTGCAGTCGGCAGAGAAAATTGTCAGTGCAACGCCCGGCTCGTTCGTCACGAGGCCGTCGACGCCGTGCTCCGCCTCCCGCTGCAGGCCGCGGCCGCAGTCCGCGCGGCCGACCCGCTCGACGATGGCGGAATGCACCTGCTTCGTGAACACGGTCTCCTCCGGCGCAAAGCCAACGGCCCTGCCGAGACGGGCATAATTCTCCAGCACGTTTTCCGGCCGGTCGCCCCGGTGCGTGCCGAGGTTCAGGCTGGCGAGCGCGCCCTCGCTCACCCCGCCGAAGCGGGTGGAAAAGCAGTGGGCCGCACCGTCCAGCACATCGCTCGTCAGGTATTCCAGCTCTCCTTCTCGATGGACGCGGAAGCTCATGACTTGGCCTCGTCCTTGTCGCGGCAGCAATACTTATATTTCTTGCCGCTGCCGCACGGGCACGGATCGTTCGCGCCGATCTTGATCTTCTTCACGGGCTGCTGCTTGACGGTCTTATCGGCAGCGCCGCCGGTCGCCGTGATCTTTGCGACCTGCTTGCGGCGGATATCCTCCTCCGTGCGCAGACGGAACAGATACAGGCGGCGGACGGTCTCCTCGCGGATGGCGTTGATCATGCCGTCGAACATCGCAAAGCCCTCGCGCTTATACGCCACGACCGGATCGGTCTGCCCGTAGGCGCGCAGGCGGATGCCCTGCTTCAGGTCCTCCATGGCGTCGATGTTGTCCATCCAGTACTCGTCGACGACGCGCAGCAGGATGATGCGCTCGATCTCGCGCATGCGCTCCGCGCCGAACTCCTGCTCGCGCGCGGCATAGGTCTGGCGGAAGAGCGGATAGAGCTGCTCCTTCGCCTCGTCGCGGCTCAGGCCGGGCTGCGGGGCGAATGCGCCCTTCGGATAATAGACGCCCTCGAATTTTGCGTTGATCTGCGCCAGCTTCTCCGGGTCGTCGCAGTGGTCGGCGCCGGCGAAGGCATCCTCGACCTCCGTGTCGATGACATAGTGGATCATGCCCTCGATCGTCGAGGAGAGGTCCTCGCCGTCGAGCACCTTCTGGCGCTGCTCGTAGATGACCTGACGCTGGGTATTCATGACATCGTCGTATTCCAGCACGTTCTTGCGCATCTGGAAGTTGCGGCTCTCGACGTTCTTCTGCGCGTTCTCAATGGCGTTGGAGAGCATCTTGGCGTCGATGGGCGTGTCCTCGTCGATGCCGAGCGAATTCATCATGTTCATGATGCGCTCGGAGCCGAACAGGCGCATGATGTCATCCTCGAGCGACAGATAGAAGCGCGTCTCGCCCGGGTCGCCCTGACGACCGGCACGGCCGCGGAGCTGATTGTCGATCCGGCGGGACTCGTGGCGCTCCGTGCCGACGATGAACAGGCCGCCGGCCTCGCGCACGCGCGCGGCCTCCTCGGCGATCTCGGCCTTGTGCTGCGCCAGCAGCTGCTTGTAGCTCTCGCGCACGGCAAGAATCTCGGGATTTTCCGTCTCGGCATAGGAATTGGCCTCTGCCACCAGCTCGTCCGGCAGGCCCTGCTTGCGCAGGTCGGACAGCGCCATGTATTCGGCATTGCCGCCGAGCATGATATCCGTGCCGCGGCCTGCCATGTTCGTGGAGATCGTCACGGCGCCGAACTTACCGGCCTGCGCTACGATCTCGGCCTCGCGCTCGTGGTGCTTGGCATTCAGCACGGTGTGCGGCACGCCCTCGCGCTTGAGGAGCTTCGAGAGATACTCGGACTTTTCAATGGAGATGGTACCGACCAGCACGGGCTGGCCCTTGGCGTGGCAGTCCTTGATCTGCTGGATGACGGCGCGGAACTTGCCCGCCTCCGTCTTATAGACGACGTCGTTGTGATCGACGCGGATAACGGGCCTGTTCGTCGGGATCTCGACGATGTCGAGCTTGTAGATGGCGGAGAATTCCTCCTCCTCGGTCATGGCCGTGCCGGTCATGCCGGAAAGCTTGGCGTACAGGCGGAAGAAATTCTGGAACGTGATGGTCGCAAGCGTCTTGTTCTCGCTGGCAACGGACACGCCCTCCTTGGCCTCGATGGCCTGATGCAGGCCCTCGTTATAGCGGCGGCCGTACATCAGGCGGCCGGTGAATTCGTCGACGATGATGACCTGGCCGTCCTTGACGACATAGTCGATATCGCGCTTCATGACGCCGCGGGCCTTCATGGCCTGATTGATGTGGTGCACGAGCGTCGTGTTCTCCACATCGGACAGATTCTCCACGCCGAAATACTTTTCGGCCTTGGCGATGCCGCTGGCCGTGAGCGAGACGGTGCGGGACTTCTCCTCGACGTAGTAATCACAGTCGAGGTCGTCCTGAATTTCCTTCTCGTCCGTCGTGGCAAACACCTTGCGGCGCAGGCCGGAGACGAAGAAGTCGGCCATTTCATAGAGCTTTGTCGATTCCTCGCCCTTGCCGGAGATGATAAGCGGCGTACGGGCCTCATCGATGAGGATGGAGTCGACCTCGTCGACGATGACGAAGTTATGGCCGCGCTGGACCATGTCCTTCTTATAAAGAGCCATGTTGTCGCGCAGATAGTCAAAGCCGAGCTCGTTGTTCGTGCAGTAGGTGATATCGGCAGCATAGGCGGCGCGGCGCTCGTCCGGCTTGAGATCGTGGACGATCAGGCCGACCGTGAGGCCGAGGAAGCGATAGACCTTCCCCATCCATTCCGAGTCGCGCTTGGCCAGATAGTCGTTGACCGTGACGATGTGCACGCCCTTTCCCGTCAGGGCATTGAGATAGGCAGGCAGGATGGCGACCAGCGTTTTGCCCTCGCCGGTCTTCATCTCCGCGATGCGGCCCTGATGCAGCACGATGCCGCCGATGAGCTGCACGCGGTACGGCCGCATGCCGAGCACGCGGTCCGCCGCCTCGCGGCAGACGGCAAACGCCTCGGGCAGGAGGTTGTCGAGGTCCTCGCCGCCCTGATAGCGCTTGCGGAACTCGTCCGTCTTTTCACGCAGCTGCTCATCCGTCAGCGCCTTCATCTCGTCCTCCATGGACTCGATGCGCGTGACGAGCGGCATAAGCTTCTTTACTTCACGCTCCGAGCGGGTGCCGAAGATTTTTTGAATGATTCCCATAGGATGCAAGACCTTTCCGTCGGATTTTCATCCGAAATTATATCACAATCCCCCACATAAGAAAAGTAAAATGCGGGGAAAGAAACAGAAAATTCACATTCCGGCGGCCGGTTTTACCGATTCAACCGCCGGTTTCTTGAAATATGCCGGGTTCCATGCTAAAACAGGCTCACGACCTGCACACCGGCTCGTCGAAGGTGATGACGGTATAATATTTCCGGTTCTCCTGCTGCACGCGCGCGTCAATGCGGTGCTTGAGCTCCGCCTGCTTCCCGACGAGGGAATACGGGATGACAAGGTCGAAGATCAGGTTCGTGTGCTGCGCGCCGCGCACCATGCGGAAGTCGTGCAGCGTCAGCTCCGGGTCAATGGCGCGGATCGTTTCCTGCACAAAGGTGCGCATGTGGTTGAGCTCAGCGTCGTCCGTCACGATGGGATCATAGTGGATGACAAGGTGCACCCGCAGCTCCCGCAGGGCGTCGCGCTCGATATCGTCGAGGACGTCGTGGCACAGCAGCGGGTCCTCGCGGCTGTCCATCTCGGCATGCACGCTGGCGAAGCACTGGCCGGGACCGTAATCGTGCACCATGAGGTCATGGATGCCGAGGATCTTTTCATGCGACAGGATGAGCCGGGAGATGGACTGCACCAGCTCCTCGCTCGCAGGCTCGCCAAGCAGCGGGCTGATGGTATCCTTCGCCGCGGACCAGCCGGACCAGAGGATGAACAGCGCCACGAGCAGGCCGATCCAGCCGTCCACCTGCCAGTGTAGCACATGGCCGAGCACGCAGCCGATGAGCACGGCCGCCGTAGTGATCACATCATTACGGCTGTCCTGCGCCGTGGCGCGCAGGGCGGTCGAACCGATGCGTCGGCTCAGTCCGCCGCAGAACAGCGCCATCCACAGCTTCACAAGAATGGAAGCGCCGAGGACGGCAAAGCTCAGAGCCGAAAACGCCACCGGCTCGGGATGCAGGATCTTTTCGAAGGACGAGCGCGCCAGCTCCGCGCCGACGAGCAGGATCAGCACGGAGACGAACAGGCCGGAAAGGTATTCCATGCGCGCATGGCCGAACGGATGTTCCTCATCCGCAGGCCGCTCCGCCAGGCGGAAGCCCAGCAGCGTCACGAGCGAGGAAGCAGCGTCCGAGAGATTGTTCAGGCCGTCTGCCGTAATGGACACCGCGCCGGACAGCGTGCCCGCCAGCAGCTTGCCCGCCGACAGCAGCACATTGCACACGATGCCGACGATCCCGGCCAGCTTTCCGTAGCGGGTGCGCACGGCGGGATCCTCCGTGTTCCGGTAGTCCTTGACAAACAGGCGCAGCAGCAATTGCGTCAAATCCATCGCTCTCCTTTCAGGCCATGCCGTTATCTGTTTATTATACGGAACTTTGTGGAAAAAGTATATCTTTTTTTGCAGAAACCTTGCAATTCTTCGGATCTATGATACGATATGATTTTAAGGAAGAGGGAGGAGCGGAGAAATGGAGAAACAGGATGCATTCACGCAGGCGCTTCTGCGCGCCATGGACGCCGCCGAGCAGGAGGCGGGCGTCCGCCAGCCGCGGCTGCGCCGGGCCGTGGAGCAGTACGGCGGCATTTCCGCCGTGCAGGAGCTCTGCCGCCGCGGGCAGGTCTCGGACGGCTTTGACCGGCTGGCCGGGCTTGGAAAGCTCGCGCTGTCCGCCGAGGCGCTGGCCGTTTCGGCAAAATTCAACGCCTGCTTTACGGACGACGAGGTCAATCACTGCTTTGCGCAGCTCTGCGCTGCCAATTACTTTGGAAAGGCCCGCTTTTAACGACAGATCAAAAAAACCGATGGATCGGCGGAAAATACCCGGCATCCGCCGCAAGGAGCTCCCTCAGGGTTTCCCAAAAACAGGGAAGCTCTGGCGGGATTATCAAGAGCGGATGGCGAGAGATTTTTCGTCGAGTCGAGGTTTGGAAAGCGCAGATGTACTTTGTGTACCTCAAGCTTTCCAGACCGATGGATCGGCGGAAAATACCCGGCATCCGCCGCAGAGGATCCCGCCAGAGTTTCCCTAACCTAAAAGGAAAGGAAGAATATGAAGCAGATATTACGCTATCTGAAGCCCTATCTGGGCAAGCTGCTCGCCGCAACGGTGCTTATTGCGCTGTCGACGCTGTGTGATCTGCTGCTGCCGACGTGGATGTCCGCCATTCTGAACGGCGGCATCGCCGCGCGCGATTTTCCGGCCATTGCCGTGCGCTGCCTGCAGATGCTGGCCATCGCCGCCGTCAGCCTCGCCAGCATCCTCGGCGGAACGCGGCTGTCGACCGAGGTCGTCGCCTGCTTCTGTGCCGATCTGCGCGCGGACGTGTTCCGCAAGGTTAACACGCTCTCGTTTGAGGAATTCGGCTCGCTCGGCACGGCCGCGCTCGTCACGCGCGCCACGCACGATGTCGACACCGTGTCGTGGGTCGCCTCCATGCTCTCCGGCACGGTCGCAACGATCCCAATGCTGTTTCTCGGCGGCGTGGTGCTGGCCATGCGCAAGGACGTCGTGCTCTCGCTCGTGCTGCTGGCCTTTGTCCCGCTGCTGACGCTCATCGTCGTGCTGCTGGGCAAGCGCGTGCTGCCGCTGTGGGGCAAGTCCGACGACTACATCGACGTGCAGAACGCCCTGCTGCGCGAGCGCCTGCGCGGCATCCGCGTCATCCGCGCGTTCAACACGGAAAAGCGCGAGCACGGCCGCATTGCGGACGCCACGCATATCATGGCGGAGAACATCATCCGCGCCAACGTGTCCATGGGCCTGCTCACGCCGCTTGCCACGCTGTTTCTGAACATCTCCGCCCTGCTCATCATCTATCTCGGCGGCTGGCGCATGGTCCACGGCGTCAGCGGCGTGAGCGCGGGCGACATTTTCGCCATCATCCAGTATGTCACCATGGTCATGAACGGCGTTATCATGGCCTCGTTCGCCATCATCATGTATCCGCGCGCACAGGTCGCCGCCGGGCGCATCCATCAGGTGCTCGGCGCGGAGGGCATGGGCGATCCCATGGCCGGCGAAACGGCTGAGCTGCACGGCGAGATCGAGCTGCAGGATGTCAGCTTCTCCTACGGCGGCTCCGCGGACGCCATCAGCCACATTTCCCTGCACATTCTGCCGGGGCAGCGCATCTCCGTCATCGGCGGCACCGGCAGCGGCAAGAGCACGCTGATGCACCTGCTGCTCGGCTTCCGCGCGCCGACGCAGGGGCGCATCCTCTTTGACGGGCGCGATGCCGCCGGGCTCAGCAAGCACACCCTGCGCCG
>OHCF01000684.1_pt1 | contig 16520 bp, 15 predicted proteins | sample 1577511 | NCBI WGS metagenome assembly OHCF01 (sample SAMEA3879568, study PRJEB24766) | human gut metagenome | biome: human-associated habitat; feature: feces | place: USA | collected 1985/1987 | reverse complement strand
TTCGGTGTACCGTGCGAGCATCCCTTGCCTCTCCCTTTGGGAGAGGTGGCCGAGCATAGCGAGGACGGAGAGGGCAAACCATGACAATACCAAAAGACAACACCCAATTAGAAAATGCCCGACGGCTTCGCAGGGAGATGACACCCCATGAGCGTAAGCTCTGGTACCTTTTTCTCCGCAGATATCCAGTAAAAATTTATAAACAGCGGATTATCGGCAGATTCATCGTGGACTTTTACTGTGCTTCGGCCAGACTGGTCATTGAATTGGATGGCTCTCAGCATTATGAACCTCAGGGGCTTGCTTATGATGCGGAACGTTCTCAATTCCTGATGTCTCTTGGGTTGGAGATTTTGCGATTCTCCAACCGGGATATCGACAGGGATTTCCGTAATGTGTGTGAACAAATTGATCTTATCATCCGAAAAAGGCTGCAAGACCCTCTCAGTCACCTGCGGTGACAGCTCTCCCAAAGGGAGAGCCAAGGGACTGTACCCCATTACATAGTATGTTGACGTGAAAAATGGAGCGTATCTGTATCGATACGCTCCATTGACTGTTTTATGAACACCCATCTAACCGTCCCGGTTTCTTGCGCTATCTTACAGGCCGAGCTTCTGCTCGAGCTGTTCTTTGGACTGCGCGCCGACAGCCGCAGCGACGACGGCGTTATCCCGCAGCAGCACGAGCATCGGGATGCTCTGCACGCGGAAGGCCTGCGCCAGCGCCGGCTCTTCGTCGACATTGACCTTGCCGACTGCGATCTCGGGATGGGCCGCGGCGATCTCCTCGACGACCGGGGACACCATGCGGCACGGGCCGCACCACTCCGCCCAGAAATCCAACAGCACAGGCTTGTCCGCCCGCGCGACGAGTTCATCATAATTGGTCGCTGTGATCTTCAGCATGGGATGCTTCCTCCTTTATCGGATCTTTTGTTTTATAGTACAGCATGCAATGGCAGTATCCCTCGAAATCGGGGTCCTGCATCTGCTCGCGGAATTCCTTGCAGATGCACTTGTTGTCCTCGGTCTTTTCGAGCCTGCAGGGACAGTAGCCCCCACGGCGGCGAAGCCCCTCGCGGATCTGCGCGACAAGCTCCTTATCTTCATTCAGACGGATGGCCATATGCGTCGCCTCTTTCTTTTTCGGGGCCGCATCCTTCCAGCGGCTCCTTTCTGATATTCCTATCGTACCACGGCGCGGCGAAGAATCGGTGACGGATTTATGAATTTTTCAGCGCCGCCTGATACTCCAGATACTCGTCGTATGTCCCGAGGCGGTCGCAGATCGTGCCGTCCGGGCGGAATTCAATGATGCGGTTCGCCACGGACTGCAGCATCTCGTGGTCGTGGCTGGCCAGCAGGATATTTCCCGGGAAGGCGATGAGGCCCTTGTTCACGGCCTGAATGGACTCCATGTCCAGATGGTTCGTCGGCTGATCGAGCAGGATCACGTTCGCTCCTGAGAGCATCATGCGCGAGAGCATGCAGCGGACCTTCTCACCGCCGGAGAGCACCTTAACGGATTTGAACACATCCTCGCCGGAGAACAGCATCCGCCCGAGGAAGCCGCGCAGATACACGTCATCCTTCTTTTCGGAGAACTGGCGCAGCCAGTCGACAAGCGTCTCGTCGTGGCCGTCGAAATACTCGCTGTTGTCCTTGGGGAAGTAGCTCTGCGACGTGGAAACGCCCCATTTGACCGTGCCCTCATCCGGCTCCAGCTCGCCCATGAGGATCTTGAACATGGTCGTCTGCGCGACCTCGTTCTCGCCGACAAAAGCGATCTTGTCGCCGCGGTTGACGATGAACGAGACCTTGTCCAGCAGCTTCACGCCGTCGACGGTCTTCGAGACGTCCGTCACAAACAGGATGTCCTTGCCGACCTCGCGCTCCTGCGTGAACCCGACAAAGGGATAGCGGCGGGACGAAGCAGGCATCTCCTCGACGCTGAGCTTATCGAGCAGGCGGCGGCGGGCCGTGGCCTGTTTGCTCTTGGCCTTGTTGGCAGAGAAGCGGGAGATAAAGGCCTGCAGCTCGGCGATCTTTTCCTCATTGCGCTTGTTCTTGCTGCGAATGAGGTTCTGCATGAGCTGGCTCGACTCATACCAGAAGTCGTAGTTGCCGACATACATGCGGATTTTACCGTAGTCGATATCGACGATATGTGTGCAGACGGTATTCAGGAAATGACGGTCATGGCTCACGACGATGACAAGGCCGTTGTCCTCGTAGTCCAGGATGAAATTTTCCAGCCAGTTGATGGACTCAATATCGAGGTTGTTCGTCGGCTCGTCGAGGAGGATAATGTCCGGCTGACCGAACAAGGCCTGCGCCAGCAGGACCTTGACCTTGATGCGGCCGTCGGTGTCGGCCATACGGTCGTTGTGCAGCTCCACGGGCACACCGAGGCCCTGCAGGATGCGGCTGGCATCGGACTCGGCCTCCCAGCCGTTCAGCTCTGCGAACTCCGTCTCCAGCTCCGAAGCCAGCAGGCCGTCCTCATCGGAAAAATCGGGCTTGGCATACAGAGCGTCCTTCTGTTTCATGATATCATACAGGCGCTGGTTTCCCATAATGACCGTGTCGAGGATGGTATAGGCATCGTAACGGAACTGGTCCTGCTTCAGGACGGACATGCGCAGGCCCGGCTTGATGGAGATCGTGCCCTTCGTAGAGTCCAGCTCGCCCGAGAGCAGCTTCAGGAATGTGGACTTGCCCGCACCGTTTGCGCCGATCACACCGTAGCAATTGCCGGCGGTAAACTGCAGATCGACATGCTGGAACAGGAACGTTCCGCTATATTGCAGCGCAAGATCGCTGATCGTAATCATTGGAATCACCTCGGCAACAGTGTACCACAGATTCTGCAGAAAAGAAAGTGTAAAAAAATTGTGACAGCTCTTGCAAAACACGGAAAAGCGGCTATAATAGGATTTAGCACTCAGGCACTAAGAGTGCCAATACGAAATAAGGAAGTTGATCCATATGGAAAAGAAACAGTTTCAGGCAGAATCGAAACGCCTGCTGGACCTGATGATCAATTCGATCTATACACACCGCGAGATCTTCCTACGCGAGCTGATCTCCAACGCCTCCGATGCCATCGACAAGCTGGCCTATCAGGCCCTGACGGACGACACCGTCGGCTTGAGCCGCAGCGATTTTGCCATTCATCTGTCCACGGATGAGGGAGCGCGCACGCTGACCGTTTCCGATAACGGTATCGGCATGACCCGCGAGGAGATGGAGGAGAACCTCGGCACCATCGCCCACAGCGGCTCGCTCCGCTTCAAGAAGGAAATGGAGAAGAGCGACGATATCGACATCATCGGTCAGTTCGGCGTCGGCTTCTATGCCGCATTCATGGTCGCCGAGAAGGTCACGGTTATTTCCCGCCGCTTCGGCAGCGACAAGGCCTGGAAGTGGGAGTCCGAGGGCGCAGACGGCTACACCATGGAGCCGTGCGAGCGCGCAGCCGCCGGTTCCGACGTCATCCTGACGCTCAAGGCCGACACGGACGAGGACAAGTATTCCGATTATCTGTCCGAATACCGCCTGCGCAGCCTTGTCCGCAAGTATTCCGACTACATCCGCTATCCGATCCGCATGGAGGTCTCCAGCCAGAAGCTCGTGAACGAACCGAAGGAGGGCGAGGAGCCGAAGTATGAGACCGTCCGCGAGGAGCAGACGCTCAACTCCATGATCCCGATCTGGCAGAAGGCCAAGAAGGATGTCACGGAGGAGGAGTATAACAACTTCTATCACGAAAAATTCTTCGACTACGAAAAGCCGCTGAGCGTGCTGCACTTCGGCGTTGAGGGCGCCGTGACCTATAAGGCCCTGCTGTATATCCCGGCGAAGGCTCCGTATGACTTCTACACCCGCGACTATAAGGCCGGTCTGCAGCTTTATTCCTCCGGCGTGCTCATCATGGAAAACTGCGCCGACCTGCTGCCGGAGCACTTCCGCTTCGTCCGCGGCGTGGTCGACACGCAGGACCTGAGCCTGAACATCAGCCGCGAGATGCTGCAGCACACGAGAGAGCTGAAGGTCATCGCCGCCAACCTCGAAAAGAAGATCAAGGCCGAGCTGGAGCGCATGCTGAAGGACGACCGTGAGAAATATGAGACATTCTATGCCGCCTTCGGCCGCCAGCTGAAGTTTGGCCTCGTCTCGGACTACGGCATGCACAAGGACCTGCTGCAGGACCTCGTGGAGTTCCGTTCCGACAAAGAGGGGAAGGACATCACGCTCAAGGAATACTGCGACGCCATGCCCGAGTCCCAGAAGCACATTTACTTTGCCACCGGCGACAGCGCAGCGCGCCTTTCGCAGCTTCCGCAGACCCAGCTGCTGCGCGAGCGTGGCTTCGACGTGCTGCTCATGACGGAGCAGGTCGACACGTTCATTCCGCAGACGCTCAATACCTACGCCGAGCATGAGTTCCGCAACATTCTGACCGACGACCTCGACCTTGCGACCGAGGAGGAGAAAAAAGCCGCCGAGGAGAAGGCCAAAGCCTTCCAGTCCGGCGTGGACTTCCTGAAGGAGAGCCTCGGTGAGAAGGTCAAGGACGTACGCGTTTCGACGGAGCTGGGCAGCCATGCCGTGACTATGGTCCCGGACGGCGGCATGAGCTTCGAGATGGAGAAGTACATGCACACGGTCGACCCGTCGTCCGATTATCACTGCGGCCGCATTCTGGAGGTCAACCCGGAGCATCCGCTGCTGCAGCGTCTGTCCGAGAGCAGGGAATCCGATCCGGAACGCGCCAAAAAGCTGGCTGAGCTTCTCTACGATCAGGGCCTGCTGATGGCAAACCTCCCGCTCGAAGACCCGACGGCCTATACGGATCTCGTCTGCGAGCTGATCGGCTGAGCCAAGTCCATCTCTGCGTAAAGCGCGAAACAGAATATGCTCCCTCTATGAGAGACAGTGAAGTAAAGATCACCATCCTCATATGGGGAGCATTTCTATGCCGCACACGGAAAAGCTGCGCGCAGCCGCATCCCGGTCTTATCCATCCCGCTCCGGGAAAAACGGCTGCAGCTCCTGCCACAGGCCGATGGCGCAGCGGCAGCCATGTGCCGCTGCGTGCGCCAGCTTCTGCCGGAGCGACTCCGGCGTGTCAAAGTAGCGCAGGCCCGCCGGGCTTTTCTCGCAGCTGCACAGCGCGGCCGGGAGCATGCCGCCGGGATAGGGGAGCGGCGGGGCCGGAAGCTCTGCCGCCCACGGCGTCAGCTCCAGCGCCCAGCCGTTCGGGAAGCGCCGCTCCGCCGACCGGACAAAGCCGTCCCATGCATTGCAGGGCCGCAGGCAGGAGAGGACCGGCAGCGCTTCCGGCGCAAAGGCGTGATAAGCCGCGGGCAGCAGCATCGGGGCATTCCCGAGCCGCCGCTGCAGGCCCTGCGCCACGGCGCGGTGCACGGGGCCGGGCGTGCGCAGAAAATCCAGACAACACCCCCCGCCGCACCGGGCCGCAAGCCGGTCCAGCGTCTCCTCCGGAACGCGCTGCGGCAGGACGGCGTCGTCGATGACGGCCATATGTCCCTGCAGCGGGCACGCCGGGATGCGGGCCCCGCCATCCGGCAGAAAGCCGAGGCCGAGCACGGCGGCCCGGCCGGTAAATGTTGCAATTTCTTTACAATTTGCCGCCAAATACACCGGAACAGGCAATAGACAAACCTCCCCCTGCGTGCTATAATAAGGAGGACCCTGTTCAGGGGAACCTCAGAATCAACCTATGGAATACCCGAGGAGAATATGCTGTCATTTTTACCTGACTTCATTTTCCAAACCATCACGCAGATCCGCCCGGCGTTTCTTCGTGAGCATGGCATCCGCCTCCTGCTGATGGACTTCGACAACACCATGCTTCCCTACACGACGGACCGGCCGGAGCAGACGCTTCTGGACTGGATCGCCGGGATGCAGGATGCAGGCATCACGCTTTGCATCGTCTCCAACAGCCATAAGCAGCGCGTGCCGCATTTCTCGCAGCAATATCACGTTCCCTGCGTGACGCATGCCGCCAAGCCCGGCACACGCGGCATCCGGGAGGCCATGGCCCGCTACGGAGCCGCTCCGCAGCAGACCGCACTCGTGGGTGACCAGATCTATACCGATGTGCTCGGCGCAAAGCGCGCCGGGATCACGGCGATCGCCGTGCGATCCATTCATAATCATACCGTCTGGCTGAAGCTGCGGCACCTGCTGGAGCTGCCGTTTCTCGCCATGGCGCGAAAAAGGAGAGTAGAAACATGACCAATCTGGAAAAATACCGTTCTCTGCTGCACGACGGCGTGCAGGGCCTTCTGCTGACCTCGCGCTACAGCCGCATGTATGCGGCGGAATTTGACATCGCCGAGGGCGTTGCCGTTGTCTCCGCGCAGGGCGCTCGCTATTTCACCGACAGCCGCTACATCGAGTCCGCGCAGAAGAACCTCAAGGGCTTTGAGGTCGTGGAGATCGGCCTGAACAATCCGATGATGCAGGCGCTGAAGACCACGCTGGACGAGTTCGGCGTGGAGACGATCGGCTTTGAGGACGAATATCTCACCGTCGCAGAGCTCAACGGCTTTGAGGCTGCGCTTCCCGTCAAGTTCGTTCCTCAGCAGAAGGAGATCAACGCCTTCCGCGCCAGCAAGGAGGACTGGGAGCTTGCCCGCATGCGCAAGGCGCAGGAGATCACAGATCGCGCCTTCACCGAGGTCTGCACTCGCATCCACGCCGGCATGACCGAGAAGGAGCTCGAGGCCGAGCTGATCTACTGCCTGTACAAGAACGGCGCAGAGGGCCTGTCCTTTGACCCGATCGTCGTCTCCGGACCGAACACGAGCATGCCGCACGGCGTCGCCGGGAGCCGCGTCCTGCAGGACGGCGACTTCGTGACCATGGACTTCGGCGTGCTGTATCAGGGCTACTGCTCCGATATGACCCGTACCGTCGCCCTCGGCCATGCGACCGAGGAGATGCGTAAGGTCTACGGCACCGTCCTGCGCGCTCAGCTCGCCGGTATTGCGGCCAGCCACGCAGGAGCGAGCGGCAAGAGCGTCGACGGTGCTGCCCGCGACATCATCACGGAGGCCGGCTACGGCCCGTATTTCGGCCACAGCTATGGCCACAGCCTCGGTCTCGAGATCCACGAAGCGCCGAATTGCACCCCGCTCAACGAGAACCCGATCCCTGCCGGCGCTGTGTGCTCCGCAGAGCCGGGCATCTACATTCCGGGCAAATTCGGCGTCCGCATCGAGGATGTCGTGATCTTCCGCGAGGGCGGCTGCGAGGTCATCACGCACAGCCCGAAGGAGCTGACCATCCTTTAAGCGGTGATAACTCAGAGAAATTTGCCGAAAGACTTGAATTTCTTTGACAAATCGGTTAAAATAGAAACGCATTTTTTTACCTTCGGAACAGATATGGTATTCGAGAGGAACACAGGAGGATAAACCAATGATTTCAGTCAGTGATTTCCGGAATGGCGTTACGTTTGACATGGACGGCAAGGTGATGCAGATCATCGAGTTCCAGCACGTCAAGCCCGGCAAGGGTGCAGCCTTTGTCCGCGTCAAGATGCGCAATGTCATCACCGGCGGCGTTACCGAGACGACGTTCAACCCGAACGACAAGTATCCCACCGCTTACATCGAGCGCAGAAAGATGGACTATTCCTATAACGACGGCAACCTGTATTATTTTATGGATCCGGAGACGTTCGAAATGACGCCGGTCGACGAGAACATTCTCGACGCCAGCTTCAAGTTCGTCAAGGAGAACGACCAGTGCACGATCCTGTCCTACAAGGGCAACGTGTTCAGTGTCGAGGCTCCGAACTTTGCCGATCTCGTCGTCACGAAGACCGAGCCGGGCCTTGCAGGCAACACCGCCACCAACACGCTGAAGCCCGCTACGCTTGAGACCGGTGCCGAGGTCCGCGTGCCCCTGTTCATCAACGAGGGCGACAAGATCTCTATTGATACCCGCACGGGCGAATATCTGGGCCGCGCCAAGGGCTGATCTGGCCCACATCTGGAAAGGAGAACGCTATGAATCTCTCTGAAAAGTCCGCATATCTGAAGGGCCTGATGGACGGCCTGAAGCTGGACCAGGAGGCCCCCGAGGGCAAGATGATCTCCGGGATCGTCGAGCTGCTGCAGGAGGTCACCGGTGCAATTGGCGATCTGCAGGAAAATGCCGAGGCTGTCTCGGATGAGCTCGATGAGATTGAGGATGATCTCGATGCCATTGAGGATTACCTGATGGACGACGATGACGAAGAGGACGGCTTCATGGACGACGACGGCGAAGACTTCGACTATGACGACGACACCATGTATGAAGTGACCTGCCCGAAGTGCGGCGAGGTCCTCCATCTGGACGAGGAGACGCTCCTCAACGATTCCGTCGACTGCCCGAAGTGCGGCGAGCCGCTCGAGTTCGAGTTCGACGAGGACGACGGTCTCTGATCCTCATACGCAAAACGCAGGCGCGAAGCAGATTCCTCTGCTCCGCGCCTGTTTGCACATCGGGCTGTACTGCGGCATAGTCTGGCCGGGAGGTGAGTGCCATGCGGCAGCGGCTTGAGCGGCTTCTTTGCGTCAAGTCTCTTGTGACGATCGCCCTGACCGTCGTATTCTGCAGGCTGGCCGTAACGGGCGCAGTCAGCGCGCAGCAGTTCCTCACGATCTTTACGGTCGTGATCTCGTTTTATTTCGGCACGCAGGTGGAGCGGCGTTCGGCCGGCGGCTGAATACAGCAAATCCCCGGCCGTCCGAGGGGGATGGACGACCGGGGATCCGCTACAGAAATGAGAGAGGGGAAAATAAAAAGAGAGATAAAAATGAAAAGATGGACCAGTAAGCCCGTTACCGCGGCAGGTTCGGTATCGTTCTTACGAGTATGAGTATACCGGGGACATTTGAAAAATCTATGAACGAAGTCGGAATAAATTGAGAATCCGCAAAATTTGTCGAACGCGCGCAGTCTATCACAGATAATTTGGAGGAGCCTATGAAAAAAGCCTACCTGACCCTTGACCCGCCGCGCGAGCCGGACGGCACCCTCTGCCGCACCGGCCTGCGCCGCTCCGCGCCCGTTGTGCTTCTGCCGGGTGATCCGCAGCGCAGCCGCAAGATGGCCGCGCTGTTCGCAGAGGCCTCGTTTATGGCCCACCGGGGCACATTTGCGACCTATACCGGCAAAACACCGGGCGGCGCGGATATCGCCGTCACAAGCAGCGGCATGGGCTGTGCCTGCGTTGCCGCCGCACTGGAGGAGCTTGCTGCCGCGGGAGCGGAGGCCGTTATCCGTGTGGGCACCTGCGGCGGCGTGCAGCCCGATCTGGCCCCGGGGACCATCGTCATTGCCAGTGGCTGCGTCCGCGGCGAGGGCGCAAGCTATGAGCTTGTGCCGCCGGAATTCCCGGCCGTTGCAGACCCGCTGCTCGTCCGCGCGCTGTGCAGCGCTGCGCAGGAGCTGGACGAGCCCGTGCGCGTCGGCCTGTACCGCAGCCACGATGCGTTCTATATGGAGTCCAAGGCCGCCCATCCCGGTCTGCGGGAGCGTATGCAGAAATGGATCGACACCGGCGTACTCGTCGTGGAGAACGAGTCCGGCCTGCTTTTCACCTATGGCCACCTGCTCGGCCTTCGCGCCGCGAGCATCTGCGTCGCGCTCGGCTCCATGTTCGCAGACCCGAACGCCAACGTCTACGGAGCCTATGCCGACCCGGAGCATCTGGCGCGCCGGATCGAAACTGCCACGCGCATTGCCATGCGCGCAGCCGAGCTGCTGGAGGGATCGAAATGAGCTTTGGAAGTCAGAAACTTGTCCATACCGACGGTACGATGCACCACCTCGGCATCGATGCCGTGACGCCGCGCGTCATCCTTGTGCCGGATCCGCAGGAGGTCCCGCTCTATGCCGCGCTGTTGGAGAATCCCGTGCAGCAGGGCTGCTATCGCGAATATGCGACCTGGCGAGGCATATGGCGCGGCGAACCGCTCACGGTGATGAGCTGCGGCTTCGGCTGCATGCCCATGGCCATCGCCGTGGAGGAGCTGCACCATCTCGGCGCGGAGTCCCTCATCAAGATCGCGGCCTGCCCCGCCATCCAGCCGGAGCTGGAGCCGGGCACGCTGCTGGCAGCCTCCGGCGCGGTCCGCGGTGAGGGCGCGACGCGCGAATACATCGACCCGTCCTATCCCGCCGTGGCGGATATGCCCCTGCTCGGCGCGCTGCTGAGCTGCGGCGTACCCGATGCAGGCCTGTTCCGCAGTCACGACTGCACCTCGCTCGAGACGCCGTGGGCCCCCGGCGGCCCGGCGCGCATTGCCCGCTGGGCAGAGCTTGGCGTCAGTGCGCTGGACGGCGAGACGAGTGCCCTGTTCGTGCTGGCATCCATTCTCGGCATGCATGCGGCCTCGCTGGCCTATCTTGCAGAAAACTATGCAACCGGTGCAGCCGCCCCGATGGACGCACAGGCGCGCGGGCGGCTGTTCACGGCTGCGGCGGAGGCACTGCGATGCTGCTGATCTGCGGGGCAATGCTCCCCGATTTCGAAACAGGAACGACCACGCAGGCCGACGTCCTCATCCGGGACGGCCGCTTTGCGGCGATCGCGTCCCATCTGGAGGCTGATTGCCCCATTGTCGAGGCATCTGGTCTTCTGATGCTGCCCGGCATGGCTGATCTGCACACGCACATGGTGCAGAGTCTGACGCAGGGCCCGCTCGACGACCTGAACATCACGCAGTGGCTCACGCGCATGCTCCGGGCACAGTGGTCGCTCACGGAGGACGAGTGGTACTATGGCGTGCTGCTCGGCTGTCTGCGGAGCATCCGCTATGGCGTGACGGCCATCAATGAAATGACCTACTATCCGCACATCGACGCTGTTGTGCAAGCCTATCAGGACGCCGGTCTGCGCGTGACCTTCGGCATCGGCGCGACGGATATCGCCGAGAACGACCAGATCCGCGTCACGCCGGTGGACGAATGCCTGCGGCAGGCGGAGGAGCTGTACCACAAATGGCACGGCAGGGGACTGCTGCGCACGGCTGCCGTGCCGCAGGGACGTCCGGCCTGCACGCCGGAGCTAATGCGGGCCCTCAAGCAATTTGCGCGCGAGCGCGGCCTGCTCTACCACACACATCTTGCGGAGGGGAAGGCCGAGACGGAACGTATCCGAGCTTGGACCGGCCGCGGAGAGGCGGAGGAGCTGGCGCATCTCGGTGTCCTGGATGAGTCCACGATCCTTGCGCACTCCATCTGGCTCACGCAGGAGGAGATCACGCTGCTGGCACAGTCGCACGCCGTTGTGGCGCACTGCCCCTCGACAAATATGAAGCTGTCGGACGGTGCGCCGCCCATTGCGGAGCTGCTGGCATCCGGCGCGCGCGTCGGCTTCGGCTGCGACGGCGAGGCCTCCAGCGCAAATCGTGACCTGCTGCGCGAGGCTCGGCTCGGCAGCTACCTGCAGAAGGTCCGCACACTCGACCCGACAGTGCTCCCGGCAGGGCAGTGCTACGCCATGCTGACGGAGCAGGGGATGCGTGCGCTCGGCTATCGAGACGTCGGCCGTATTGCAGAGGGCTGGCAGGCGGATCTCTCCCTTGTGCGGACGGAGACACTGTGCACGGTGAACCGGCGTCGCATTCTGACGAATCTGCTCTATGCCGGAAGCGGCGAGCAGATCGACAGCGTCTATGTGCAGGGCAGGCCGCTTCTCCGGAACGGGCAGTTCGTGCACCATGATCTGGAGCATATCCTGCAGCGCTGTGAGGACATCACGGCGCGCATTGAGCGCACGCTGGCATAGCATATTCCCCGGCAGGCAAAAACACACCTGCCGGGGAACCAATTTTCCGGTCTGTGAAAAATAGGGCTTGATTTTTTCGGATCCTGTGCTATAATATTCGTGCTACGGAGGCTTAGCTCAGCTGGTTAGAGCGCCTGCTTCACACGCAGGAGGTCGATGGTTCGAGTCCATTAGTCTCCACCACTGAGCTGATAAACGTTTGTTTATCAGCTCTTTTTTTCAGGCCGGCACTTTGATGCTGTAAGGCTTCTTTTTATCCTTGGATTGATTTTGCAAAGACTGATTCGGATGAGCACGACTTTGTGAGCCGCAAGACTGAAAAACATTTTTGCAGAAGCGCGCCTGACTTTGCGGTTGATCAAGATTTTCTGATACAGAAGCGTACAAAAAATCCTGTCGATGATTGTCGGCAGGATTTTTTGTCCCATTCTTCATTCTTCATTAAAAATAAACCCAGCGGCCCCTCTGCACCATCCTGATGCAGAGGGGCCGCAGCATATTAGTTGGTCAAATCACCGAATACTCCAATCGCCTCAGACACCTGCGGTCTGAACGGAGCGCTGACTCTTGCGGTTGAGCAGACCGCCGAGCACCATCACAAAGGCGAACACGATGAGATACCAGAAGCACCCCATACCGTGGCTGACGAGACAGGCAATGACCATGAAGACCGAGCCGCAGATGGCAAGGATCGGCAGAATATAGTGCTGCCAGACGGAGGTGCCCTTCTGCTTGCGGATCCACTGGATGAACACCGGGATATAGAGCGCATAGATCGTGATGATCGGCAGCTCCGTCGGGTCAAACAGGAAGGGGACGCTCTCGAAGATCGTGCCCGTGAAGACCGTCTTGTGGCTCCAGGTGCCGGCGAGGTTGGACAGGTAGAAGTACAGGCCCCAGAAGCCGCACAGCAGCAGGCCCATGACAGCGGAGTTGTTGGGCATATTCGTGTGCTCATCGACGCGGGAGAACATATGGGTGGCCGGGCCTTTGCCGCGCGCTGCGACGGAATAGACGCCGCGGCAGCAGGCGAGCATCAGACCGTTCATCGTGCCGATGCAGGAGATGGCGATGAAGAGGTTCAGGAAGTTGCCGATGACATTGCCAAAGATGTTCGTAAAGGCAACGGTCGCGCCCTTTTCGATCAGCTCCGCATTCGATGCACCGCCGGTCACGCCGATGTAGTACAGCAGGTAGGTAGCAATGACGATGATGCCGCCGAGCGTGAGCGCCTTCGGCAGGTTGCGCTTTGAATTCTTCAGCTCGGAATTGATGGTCGTTGCAATAATCCAGCCTTCGTAGGCGAACGACGTTGCGCAGACAGCTGCAAAGAGAATGCTGCCCTTGCTGCCCGCGACGGCGAGGGGAGGCGCAACGAAGTTCTCCGTCAGCTGGCCGGAGACAAGACCGGCGATGACGCCGACGATCGCCATGATGCCAAGCGGGATGAGCTTAATGACCGTGGTGGACGCCTGGATCTTACCGGCGAGCTTCGGGGAAAGCGCGTTGACAGCATAGGAGCAGCAGAGGTAGAACAGCATGAGCGCGATACACTCCGGGCCGACCACAACGCCGCCCTCGCTGATGTGGATGAGCAGCGGCATATTCGGGAACATCGTCGTGAGGAACACGAGTGTATAGCGGGCGGAGAGCCACGCCAGAGCCGCCGTCAGGGACGGATAATAGATAGTGGACAGGAACCAGCCCATATAATAGCCGTATTTCGGGCCGACCGTCGCTTCGGCATAGTCCACGATGCCGTTGACCTTTTCATATTTCTGGGACATACCGGCGAATGTGAGGATGCAGGCGAGCATGATCGCGCCGCCGATGAGCCATGCGATGACACCGAGCGGCATATCACCGTTTGTGATCTGGAGGATCGTCTGTGCCTTGAAGAAAACGCCGGAACCGATGACAATGCCAACAACCATGCAAATCGCGGTGAAAAGACCGTATTTGCGTTCCAATTTGTTATTCATGAGAATACTTCCTTCCTGAAACCTGAAATGAGTGGCGCGAATACAAAACGTACCGTCGAACAGAGGGATCAACGAACCGCCGCCTGGCGGTGGAAGGGAATCCGGTCGCAGAGAAAATGATCATCAGAGCTTCGACATTATGTGCAACGGCAATTCCTCCCTTGGTGTGGGCAATCTTTCTGATGGCATCATATCATGAACAAAAAACGATGTCAAGAGGATATATTTTTTGGACAACTTTAACATATAATGAGAAATCATCCACAAGTTACAAGTGTTACAAATCCTTTCTGTTTTAAAATTGCGGATTTTCCGGATACAATGCGGAATTTCATTCATTTGGAGTTTTGTCCATGAGCGGCGGACGCGAAAAATTTCTCCGTTGACAAACGGTCCGTTTCATGGCATGATGATGGGGAGGCGGCGGATCAGCCGCGCGCCCGATACTGTCCGCCAGTCGCCACTGCAGCCCTGCCGCAGGTCGATGACCGGGGTATCCAGAATCACGGCGCTCTGCGCCGAATCATGGAGGTCAGTATGAATCACGAAGAATATCCCCTGAACGTTGCTACCCCGCGCTCCTTTACTTATGTCACGCGGGACATCCCCCGCGTCACCGCTGCGCAGCGCGAACGCGCCCTCAAGGCCACGCACTACAATGAATTTGCCTTCCCCGCAGGCATGCTGACGGTGGACATGCTCTCCGATTCCGGCACGACGGCCATGACCGATGTGCAGTGGTCGGCCATGTTCCTCGGCGACGAATCCTACGGCCGCAACAAGGGCTACTACGTCCTGCTGGACGCCCTGCGCGACTGCTTCGAGCGCGGCAACGATCAGAAGCACGTCATCGATCTCGTCCGCACGAACTGCAAGGACATCGACCGCATGATGGACGAGCTGTATCTGTGCGAATATGAGGGCGGCCTGTTCAACGGCGGCGCCGCGCAGATGGAGCGCCCGAACACGTTCATCCTGCCGCAGGGCCGCGCCGCAGAGGCCGTCCTGTTCGAGCTCGTGCGCAAGATCCTTGGCCAGCGCCACCCCGGCAAGGTCTTCACCATTCCCTCGAACGGCCACTTCGACACGACCGAGGGCAACATCAAGCAGATGGGCTCCATCCCGCGCAACCTCTACAACAAGGAGCTGCTCTGGGAGGTCCCGGAGGGCGGCACCTATGAAAAGAACCCGTTCAAGGGCAACATGGACACCGAAAAGCTCGAGGAGCTTATCGTAAAGCTCGGGCCGGAGAACGTTCCGCTCGTCTACACGACCATCACGAACAATACGGTCTGCGGCCAGCCCGTCTCGCTTGCCAACCTGCGCGAGAGCAGCCGCATCGCCCACAAATACGGCATCCCGTTCATGCTCGATGCCGCGCGCTGGGCCGAGAACGCCTACTTCATCAAGGTCAATGAGGAAGGCTGCGCCGACAAGTCCATTGCGGAGATCGCAAAGGAAATGTTTGCCTGCTGCGACGGCTTCACGGCCTCCCTGAAGAAGGATGGCCACGCAAACATGGGCGGCATTCTGGCCTTCCGCGACCGCGGCCTATTCTGGAAGAACTTCTCGGACTTCAACGAGGACGGCACGGTCAAAAACGATGTCGGCATCCAGCTCAAGGTCAAGCAGATCTCCTGCTACGGCAACGACTCCTACGGCGGCATGTCCGGCCGCGATATCATGGCGCTGGCTGCCGGTCTGTATGAGTGCCAGAACTTCGACTATCTCGACCAGCGCGTCAAGCAGTGCGAATATCTGGCGCAGGGCTTCTATAAGGCCGGTGTCAAGGGCGTCGTCCTGCCCGCAGGCGGCCATGGCGTCTACATCAACATGGATGAATTCTTCGACAACAAGCGCGCGCCGGAGAGCTTCGCGGGTCAGGGCTTCTCCATCGAGCTCATCCGCCGCTACGGCATCCGTACGGCAGAGCTTGGCAACTACTCCATGGAGTACGACCTCAAAACCCCGGAGCAGAAGGCGGAGGTCTGCAATGTCGTCCGCTTCGCCATCAACCGCAGCCAGCTGACGCAGGAGCACATGGACTATGTCATCGCCGCCGTGAAGGCGCTGTATGAGGACCGCGAGTCCATTCCGAACGTCCGCATTGTCAAGGGCCACGATCTGCCGATGCGCCATTTCCACGCCTTCCTTGAGACCTATCCGAACGAATAATGAAAACAGCGGCGAGCGGCAGGTTTCCCTGCCGCTCGTTATATCATGCACTGCACCGGCGCAGCCGGTGCGGTTTTATGTTAAGTACAGGGGGAAGTGCAGCGCTCACATGCCGTTCCGCGCCTGCGGCAGACGCCGCAGAGATAGGAGCGGAAGAGCTGCACGTCTTTTTTCTTCATGCCGTTCTGCAGGCAGATGAATTTCAGCGATACAAAGGTCTCCGGGTGCAGCGGCACGGCCGACACGCCGTAGTAGGACGCAAACGACTCCGGTCCGAGCACGACGCCCATGCCGTCGCGCACAAGGCGCATGTTCGTCTCGATGCCGTCGGAGCGGTAAACACGGCTGAGAGAAATGCCGTATTCCTGGCAGGTGCGGCGGAGCATGCGGTCTTCTGCGGAGTTTTCAAGGCCGGAGATCATGTTGCAGCCCTGCAGGTCGCCGAACGACAGCCAGGGGAGGGCTGCGCGGGGATCGTCCGGCGACATGAGCACGCACTGGCGCTCCTGCACAAGGTCGCAGACGAACAGGGAAGGGTCG
>OHCF01000679.1_pt1 | contig 16596 bp, 17 predicted proteins | sample 1577511 | NCBI WGS metagenome assembly OHCF01 (sample SAMEA3879568, study PRJEB24766) | human gut metagenome | biome: human-associated habitat; feature: feces | place: USA | collected 1985/1987 | reverse complement strand
TATTCCTGCACTTTTCAAACCTAGCCTCGACAAAAAATCCCTCGCCGAATGCTCTCACTGAATTATGCGGTGCTGCCATAGTTCAATAGAAGGAGTGTTTTGTTTATGAGAAAGAATTTTGGCGCACATGCAAGCATTTATCCGCAGCCGGTGTTCATTCTGGCTGCCTATGGCGAGGATGGCATGCCCTGCGCCATGAACGCCGCCTGGGGCGGCATCAGCGACGATAAGGAGCTTTCGTTCTGCGTCAGCCCGTCGCACCGCACGGTGAAGGACCTGCTGGCCCGCGGCGCGTTCACCGTCAGCATGGGCACGGCGGAGCAGGTCGTCGCCTGCGACTATGTCGGGCTGGTGTCCGGCAACCAGGTGCCGGACAAGTTCGCCCGCGCCGGATTCCATGCCACGAAGTCCGAATTCGTCGACGCGCCCTGCATCGATGAGCTGCCCATCGCCGTTTCCTGCCGTGTCGTGAGCTATGACCCGGAGAGCTGCCGCCTCGTCGGCGAGATTGTGAACGTCAGCGTGGACGAGGCCTATCTCACGCCGGAGGGCAAGGTCGACGTGGACAAGGTCGCGCCCATCACCTATGATTCGTTCAACAAGACCTATGTCCGCCTCGGCGCGGTCGTCGGCCGCGCGTTTCACGACGGCGCTGCCTTAAAATAACCGGTAAAAAGCATCCGGACCTGCTGCAAAAAAAGCAGCAGGCCCGGATTTTTTTCGGGATCATTCCAACTCAGAGATTGTGGACGCGCAGGGCGCGGATGGCGTTGAGCACGGCGAGGATCATCACGCCGACGTCGGCGAAGATGGCGGCCCACATGTTCGTGATACCGGCGGCCGTCAGGGCAAGGCAGGCAAATTTCACGATGAGGGAGAACACGATGTTCTGCCGCACGATGCCGATGCACTTGCGCGAGATGCGGATGGCCTTGGCGATCTTCAGGGGATCGTCGTCCATCAGCACAACGTCCGCGGCTTCGATGGCGGCGTCGCTGCCCATGGCACCCATGGCGATGCCGATGTCCGCGCGGGTCAGGACGGGCGCGTCGTTGATGCCGTCGCCGACAAAGGCGAGATTGTCCTTCGGGGCCTTTTCTGCCAGCAGCTTTTCGACCTCGGCGACCTGGTCGCCCGGCAGAAGCTCGCTGCGGACCTCGTCGACGCCCAGCTCGCCCGCAACCTGCTCGGCTACGCGGCGCGCGTCGCCCGTGAGCATGACGGTCTTGGAGACACCGGACTTCTTGAGGCGGGCAATGGCCTCGGCGGAGTGCGGCTTGATGATATCGGAGATGACGATGTGCCCGGCGTAGACGCCGTCGATGGCCATGTGGATGATTGTGCCGACGCAGTGGCAGTCGTGGTATTCGATGCCGAGCTTCTCCATGAGCTTGGCGTTGCCTGCAGCGACGCTGTGGCCGTCAACGGTCGCCGTGATGCCGTGGCCGCTGATCTCTTCGATACCTGTAACGCGGCTGCGGTCAATGGCCTTGCCGTAGGCCTTCTGCAGGCTCTTGCTGATAGGATGGGACGAGGCGCACTCGGCCAGCGCGGCATATTCCAGCACCTTATTGGCGTCCAGCTCGTTGTGGTGGACGGCCGTGACCTCAAACACGCCCTGCGTCAGGGTGCCGGTCTTGTCAAACACGACGACCTTCGTTGCGGCAAGGGCCTCCAGATAGTTTGAGCCCTTGATGAGGATGCCCTCCTTGCTTGCGCCGCCGATGCCGGCGAAGAAGCTCAGGGGAATGCTGATGACAAGGGCGCACGGGCAGCTCACGACGAGGAAGGTCAGCGCGCGGTAGACCCAGTCGACCCACTGGGCGCTTGCGCCGAAGGCCATGCGCAGCAGCGGCACGGCAACGCCCAGCAGCACCGCGCCGATGCACACGGCGGGCGTGTAGATGCGGGCAAAGCGGGAGATGAACGCCTCGGAGCGGGACTTGCGGGAGCTGGCGTTCTCCACAAGGTCAAGAATTTTCGAGACCGTGGATTCGCCGAAGGCCTTCGTGGTACGAATTTTCAGAACGCCGCTCATGTTGATGCAGCCGCTGATGATCTCGTCGCCCTCGGCAACATCGCGGGGGAGGCTCTCGCCCGTCAGGGCGCTGGTGTTCAGGGTGGAATTGCCGCTGACGACGACGCCGTCCAGCGGGACCTTTTCGCCGGGCTGCACGACGATGATGCTGCCGACGGTGACCTCATCCGGGTCGACCTGCTCGAGCTTGCCGTCCTTTTCGATGTTGGCATAATCGGGGCGGATGTCCATCAGCGCGCTGATGTTGCGGCGGCTCTTGCCGACGGCGTAGCTCTGGAACAGCTCGCCGATCTGGTAGAACAGCATAACGGAGATGCCCTCGACGTAGTCGCCGCTCTTCGTCCAGACGGCGAGGAAGAACGCGCCGAGCGTGGCGATAGCCATCAGGAAGCACTCGTCAAATGCGCGGCCGTGGATGATGCCGATGCCTGCCTTGCGGAGGATATCGTAGCCGATGACGAGGTAGGCGGCCACATAGGCCAGGAGCTGCCAGATACCGGTCAGGGGGATGAATGCAAGCGCGATGAGCATGACTGCCGTGATCGCGATGCGGATAAGCATTTTTTTCTGCTTTTTGTTCATGCTCGGTTTACCTCTCTTTCTGATTTTTTGATTCGAAATAACAGGACTCAGAGGCCCTGGCCAAATAAAAGGCGGCGTATCTTGCGATGCGCCGCCGGAAGGGTCAAAGCTCGATCTCGCAGTCCGGCTCGACCTTCTTGCAGGCCTTGAGAACGCGCTTCATGACGTCCTTGGGATCAGCGCCCTCGGCGAACTCCACGATCATCTTCTGGGTCATGAAATTCACGGTCGCGTCGGCGACGCCCTCGGTCTTCTTTGTGGCCTGCTCCATCAGGTTCGCGCAGTTTGCGCAGTCAACTTCGATCGGATACGTCTTCTTCATGATAAAAACCTCCTGAAAATTTTCCTTGCGCGCCAGCGGCGCTCCGGAAGGAATGAATATTGGAACGATTCAATGCTTGCTTAATCGTTGTGACTGTAGTATACTGGATGCGAACTCAAAATGCAAGCGGTTTGGCCGGCTTGTTTCGGAACGGGCGAACGGAATTTCCAAAACGGAGAACGGAGAGAGACTATGGCAGAATTTCAGCTTCCCCACGACCACGGAACGTCGTCTCAGGCGGCAAGCCTGCATCAGGAGGTCATGCAGGTGGCGCATTTTGCGGCTGCTGCCGAGGTATTCAAGCAGCTCAGCGACCCGACGCGCGTGCGCATTTTCTGGCTGCTCAGCCATCAGGAGGCATGCGTCATCAATCTGGCCGCCATGCTGGAGATGTCCAGCCCGGCCGTGTCGCACCATCTGCGCTCCCTGACGGAGAGCGGCCTGCTCGTCAGCCGCCGCGACGGCAAGGAGGTCTATTACCGCGCGGCAGACACGGAGGAGAGCCGTCTGCTGCACGAGATCGTCGAGCGCGTCATGGAGATCGCCTGCCCGGAGAAGGCCGTGGACTTTCAGGCCTCGCAGGAGGAGATCATCCGCCGCGTGCACACCTATCTCACGGAGCATCTTTCCGAGCGCATCACGATCGAGGCGCTGTCGCGCGAGTTTCTGATGAATACAACGACGCTGAAAAGCGCCTTCAAGCGCGTTTACGGCTCGTCCATCGCGCAGCATATGAAGCAGCACCGCATGGAGGCGGCCGCCGCACGCCTGACGCAGACGCAGGACGACATCGCGGCCATTGCCAAGGCCGTCGGCTATGAGAGCCAGAGCCGCTTTACCGAGGCATTCCGCGAGGTCTACGGCGAGGTGCCGACGGAGTATCGCAAGCGCCGCTGCCGCACGGCGGAAAACGGCGCGGCCTGCTGCAGCTGCGGCAAATGCGGGAAATAAGACGAAGGGCAGGGCCAAGCGACCCTGCCTGCTATTTCAGAAAGGTTTCCTCAGTTGTCATTGCGAGGAGGCGCAGCCGACGTGGCAATCTCGCAGTACCCGGCTGAAGTACAGGAAAGCCACGGCGAAAATGCAGCCGGCTGCGTGAGATTGCCACGGGCGCAAGCGCCCTCGCAATGACACGTCAGGGGAGTGCCGTGGCGCACCAGCGCCCTTACGCGGTTGAATTGCTCCTATCTGAACTGCAAGCCCATATCAGCCCTCTTCCGCAGGCTGCCAGCGGCAGCGGTCGATGGCGACGCGGCCGTTCTGTGTGAACGGGACGCCCTCGGCCTCCAGCATGGCGCGGCGCAGCGGGGCATATGCTCCGCCTGCGATCGTGCCGTCCTCGCGGATGACACGCTGCCACGGCAGTTCGTCCGGGCAGCAGCGCATGGCCCAGCCGACCTGCCGCGCGGCCAGCGGGGCGCCGAGCATACGGGCCAGCTGGCCGTAGGATGCGACAAAGCCGGGCGGGATCTGCGCGACGAGCGCATAGACGGAGGCAAAAAACGACGGTGCTTCCGCCATGGTCAGCGGCCCTTCCGGTGGAAGAGCTTTTCCCAGAGAGAACGCTTTTCCTGCGGGGCGGCGGCGCTCTGCTGCTGCGCGGCTTCGACGGCGCGCTTCATGAGCAGGACCTGCGCGCAGACCGGCTCGTAGGCAGGCGGCTTTTTCGTATACGTTCCGTCCGGCAGCAGGACGCGCGCTTTGACGCTGTCCGCCAGCATGGCGTCCAGAATTTCGTGGAGCCTGCGGCGAATCTCCGGGCTGCGGATGGGGCAGGCGATCTCTACGCGGCGGACGGTATTGCGCGTCATCATGTCGGCAGACGAGATATAGACGTGCTCCTGCTCGCCGCGGCCGAAGCAGAAGATGCGCGAGTGCTCCAGAAAGCGGCCAACGATGCTTGTGACGGTGATGTTGTCCGTATAGCCCGGTACGCCGGGGGCTAGACAGCAGATGCCGCGGATGATGAGCTCGACGCGGACGCCCGCCTGCGAGGCGCGCGACAGGGCGTGGATGACGTCGATATCCGTCAGAGAATTGAACTTCATCAGAATGTAGCCGTTTGGGCCGAGGGCCGTCTGTTCCTCGATGCGCGCGAGGATCGGCTTCTTCAGCTGGTGCGGTGCAACGAGCAGCGTGCCGTAGCTGCCCTCAAGGTTGCCGAGCGCCATATTGCTGAAGAAGGCCGCGGCGTCCGCTCCGATATTCTGGTCTGCCGTAACGAGCGAGACATCCGTATACTGCTTTGCGGTCTTCTCGTTATAATTGCCTGTGCCGATCTGCGTGACATGGCGCAGTGCGCCGCGCTCCCGCAGAGTGATGAGGCAGATCTTGGAATGAACCTTGTAGTCCTCAAAGCCATAGAGCACCTTGCAGCCCGCTTCCTCCAGCCGCTCGGACCAGTCGATGTTATTCTGCTCGTCAAAGCGGGCGCGCAGCTCGATGAGAACGGTTACGTCCTTGCCGTTTTCGGCGGCGGCGCAGAGATAGTCCACGAGCTTGGCCTTGCGGGCCAGCCGATAGATCGTGATGCGGATGGACAGAACGTCCGGCGCATTGGCCGCCTCGCGCACCATCTGCAGGAATGGCTCCATGGATTCATAGGGATAGGACAGGAACAGGTCGCGCTTCAGCGCGGCGCGCAGCAGGCTCTGGCCCGGCAGCAGCATGGCGGGCTGCTGCGGCGTGAAGGGCGGGTCGGACAGGGCAGCGCGGCGGGCCTCCGGCAGATGCTCGCCGAGCGAGAAGGCGTAGTCCATGCACAGCGGCGCCTCGCAGGAGACGAAGATCTGTTCGCCGGAGATATCGAAGCGCTTGCGGAACAGCTCGGCAAAGTGCCCGCTGATGGGCGCGGAAAGCTCCACGCGCACGACGCACAGCCGCCTGCGCTCCCGCAGCAGCTTTTCCATCTTGGCGCGCAGGTCGATCTCGCGGCCGTCCGGCGCGAACGGCTCGTCGTCCGGGTTGATGTCCGCATTGCGCGTGACGCAGAACACGACCTTTTCGAGCGTGCTGTACATCTCAAACACGCTGTCTGCGTAAAACAGCAGGACCTCCTCGAGCGGAACGTAGCGGCAAATGCCATTCTGCTCCGGCAGGAACAGCAGCTCCGGCACGGAGGGCGGCATGGGGATAAGACCCCAGAATTCCGATTTTTTCCGCGACAGCCGCACACCGACGTGCAGCGTCTTGCTGGCAAGATGGGGGAAGGGATGATGTGCGTCGACGATCTGCGGCGAGAGCAGCGGCTGAATGGCCGTGCGGAAGAGCTGGCGGATATAGTGGTGCTCGTCCTGTGTCAGCTCGCTCATGCGCAGGCGCTGCAGGCCCTCTGCGCCAAGCTCCCGCTCCACGCGGCGGAAGACACGGTCGCGCCGCTCATACAGCGGGGCCGTCGCCGCATAGATCCGCTCGAGCTGTTCCTTTGCCGTCAGGCCGGACTTGTTGTCCACGCCGTGGCCGCCCAGCGCGGCGACGTCGCCGAGGCTGCCGACGCGGATCATATAGAATTCATCGAGATTGCTCGTGAAAATGGAGAGAAATTTCACGCGCTCCAGCAGGGGGACGGTCTCGTCCTCCGCCTCCTCAAGCACGCGGGCGTTGAATTGCAGCCACGAAAGCTCCCGGTTCTGCGTGTAGCCCTTTTCCCAGATCGGTTCCGTCATGGGGCCTGCTCCTTTCCAGATGTTTTGCTCCATTATACCGGAAATGCGCGGCTGCTGCAATCCCGGCGTTGTAAAATCATGAAAAATTGACACCCCCCCTTTTCAAGTGCGGCAAAAAGTCGTATGATGATAGAGATGATAAGAACTCAGACTGTCAAAAAACAGCCAAGCCAAAAGTTTCGGAGGGAAGGAACGTGTGAAAGGAAACCGTCAGGGTGTCCTTTCGCGTTCCATCACCTGCCGCAGCGGCAGAATTGCAAAATAATAATACAAAATTCTATTTTGCAATTCTGGAATCAGCTTGGCGAAAAAGCCCAAAGGGACTTTTTTGACAAGCTGAAGAATTACAGGAGGGACGAAACCATGAAAATCGGTATGCTGACATCCGGCGGCGACTGTCAGGGCCTGAATGCAGCCCTGCGAGGCGTGGCAAAGGCGCTGTATCAGGAATTCGGGACCGCCGTGACCATCTATGGCATCCGCGACGGCTACCGCGGCCTCATCGAGGGCGACTATCACCCCATGGAGCCGCAGGATTTTTCCGATATCCTCACGCGCGGCGGCACGATCCTCGGCACGTCGCGCCAGCCGTTCAAGACCATGCAGCAGGCAGAGGAGAACGAGGCGACAAAGCTCGAGAAAATGCTCGACACCTGCCGCCGTGCCCGCTTTGACTGCCTGGTCATCCTTGGCGGCAACGGCACGCACAAGACGGCAAACCTGCTTTCGGAGCACGGCATTCCTGTTGTGACGCTGCCGAAGACCATCGACAACGACCTGTGGGGCACGCAGGTGACGTTCGGCTTCCAGTCGGCCATGAACATCGCCGTGGAGGTCATCGATTCCATCCATTCCACGGCGTTCTCGCACAGCCGCGTGTTTATCGTGGAGATCATGGGACATAAGGCAGGCTGGCTGACACTGCATGCGGGCATTGCCTCCGGCGCGGACGTCATCGTTATCCCGGAGATCCCCTATGACGCGCGGGCCATTGCGGCTGCCATCCAGCAGCGCGCCCGCGGGGGCAAGCGCTTCTCCATCGTCGCGGTGGCGGAGGGCGCCATCAGCCGCGAGGAGGCTGCCATGAGCAAGAAGGACTTCAAGGCCGCCCGGGCGGCCATGCCGTATCCGTCCATTTCCTACCGCCTGGCGGATGAGCTGCAGAAGATCACAAGTCAGGAAATCCGCGTGACGATCCCCGGCCACTTCCAGCGCGGCGGCGCGCCCTGTGCGGCAGACCGCCTGCTGTGCACGCGCCTCGGCGTGGCGGCGGCGGAGCTCATCCGCGAGGGAAAGTTCGGCAACATGGTTGCCGTGCAGAACGACCGCATCGTGCCGGTGCCGCTCAAGGAAGTTGCCGGACGGCTCAAGACCGTCCCGGTGGACGGCGAGCTCGTCCGTGCGGCGCGGGAGCTTGGCCTCTGTATGGGAGATTAAAGAAATGGGTCAGCGGCAAAAAACGCCGCTGACCCATTTATTAATTATCTCGTGCCCGGAGCGTGCGCAGCAGGGCGGCGCAGCCCTCGTTGATCTCGGCCTCGGCCTTGCGGAAGTCGCGCGTGTACCACGGATCGGCGATCTCATGCGGATGATCCGTGTAGTCCAGCAGCAGATGGACCTTATTTTCGGGGTCGCCGCCGAAGATGCGCAGCATATCGCGGCGGTTGCGTGCGTCCATGCCGATGAAATAGTCGTAGTTCGGGTAATCCTCGCGGCGGAGCTGCACGGAGTATTTCCCCTTGCAGGAGATACCGCGAGCCTCAAGCAGGGCGCGGACGGGCGGATAGACGGGATTGCCGACCTCGTCGCCGGTGTTGGCGGCGGACGAGATGACCCAGTCAAGCCCCTCCTTGCGCACGAGCTGCTTCATGACCAGCTCGGCCATGGGGCTGCGGCAGATATTTCCGGTGCAGACGAACATGATTCGAATCATTGGCTTGCGGATCCTTTCTCAGACGGCTCCATCGGCACGACGTCGACCACGGTCAGCCGGCCCTCGGAGACGGTAAAATGAATGTCAAAGCCCGCGAAGCCCATGCCGTAGCGGCGCGCGGGATCGTCCTGATAGGACGGCCGGGGATCGTGCGACAGCACGCCGAGCAGGGCGCTGCGGTGCGCCTCGGGGATGCGTTCGAGCAGCTCCGGCGGAAAATCAACGCCAAGCAGCAGGTCAGGCGCAAGAGCCGTGAAGCCTGCGCGGGCATCGGGAAAGCAGTCGGAATAGGGAAGATAGGGCTTGATATCAAAGACGGGCGTGCCGTCCATGAGATCGGCCCCTGACAGGCACAGAACAGGCCCGAGCTTTGCATCCTGCCGGACGCCGGTCAGGACGACGCAGGACATGCCGAGCGGGTTCGGCCGGAACGGCGAGCGCGTGGCGAACACGCCGAGGCGCGTATTGCCGCCAAGGCGCGGCGGGCGGACCGTTGGCGACCACGAGGCGCGGCGGTTGGCGGAAAACTCCCAGATGAGCCACAGGCGGTCAAAGCCCTCGATGCCGCGCAGGGCGTCCGGATTGCGGAATTCCGGCGTGAAGATCAGCTCCGAGCGCAGCTCCGGCACGACGCCGCTCTGGCGCGGGATGCCGAATTTCCCGGGGAATTCGCTGTGCACATGCGCAATGGGACGGAGAACGCAGGTCTCTTCCATGCTTGCCCTCCTTACAGCTGCGAGAACACGTCGCCGAGCGAGGCGTGCAGCACAAGCCCGGCCATGTCGTCATAGGGCGTCTCGTCGCGGTTGATGAGGGCGAGACGGTCACCGCGGTAGTAGCCGAGCAGGCCTGCGGCCGGATAGACGGTGAGGCTCGTTCCGCCGACGATCAGCACATCGGCCTGCCGGATGGCGGAAATGGCTCCGGCCAGCGTCTTTTCGTCAAGCGCCTCCTCATAGAGCACGACGTCGGGCTTCACAATGCCGCCGCAGGTGCAGCGGGGGATGCCCTTTGCGTCGCGGATGAATTCGCCGGGATAGAATTTGCCGCACTTCATGCAGTAATTGCGCAGAACGCTGCCGTGCAGCTCATAGACGCGCTTGCTCCCGGCCTTCTGGTGCAGGCCGTCGATGTTCTGCGTGACGACGGCGGCCAGATGTCCCTCCTGCTCCAGCCGGGCAAGCACGCGGTGCGTGACGTTCGGCTCAAAGCCGAGCGGGAGCATTTTTTCGCGATAGAACCGGTAAAAATACTCCGGATTTTTCAGAAAGAAGCTGTGGCTGATGATCGTCTCGGGCGGGTAGTCGAATTTCTGGTGGTACAGGCCGTCTACGCTGCGGAAATCGGGAATGCCGCTTTCCGTGCTGACGCCTGCGCCGCCGAAAAACACCATGCGCTTACTCTCTGCGATCCAGCTGCGCAGCTGCTCGATCTTCGTCTTCATCTGCGATCTCCCTCAGAATTTTTTTGTCCTCCTTGCTGTCGAGCCGCAGGGCGGCATACAGGTCGGGACGGCGCTCCCGCGTGCGGAGGATGGACTGCTTCCTGCGCCAGCGTGCGACCTTGGCGTGGTCGCCGGAGAGCAGGATATCCGGCACGCGCAGGCCGTGCCACTCGGCGGGGCGGCTGTATTGGGGATATTCCAATGTGCCCGCCCAGTGGCTCTCGTCCTCAAAGCAGGCCGCATCGGACAACACGCCCGGCACAAGGCGGCAGACGGCGTCCGTAATGGCCATGGCCGGGATCTCACCGCCGGTGACGACGAAATCGCCGATGGAAAGCTCCTCGTCGACGCACTCGTCGATGAAGCGCTGGTCGATGCCTTCGTAATGCCCGCAGACAAAAACAAGATTGTCCATTTTTGCCAGACGGCGGGCGTCGCTCTGGTCAAACACATGCCCGGCGGGGGAGAGGTAGATCGTGTGGACGGGCGCACCTGCCTCATCGCAGACATGGCACCAGCAGCGGTAGAGCGGATCTGCCTGCAGCACGGCACCATGGCCGCCGCCGTAGGGGTAGTCGTCCACCTGATTCTGCCGGTTCGCAGTGTAATCCCGGATCTGGTGCGTTTCGATGCGGAGAATGCCGCGCTCCTGCGCGCGGCCGAGGATAGACTCGCTCAGCACGTCGCCGACGGTGTCCGGGAAGAGCGTCATGATATCAATTCTCATCGATTGCCATTCCTTCGATCAGGTGCAGGCGCACATAGCCCTCGTCAACGCGAATTTCGCGGACGAATTCCCTGACGGCCGGGACCATGTAGCGCTTCTCACCCGCGATGACATAGACGTCGCTCGACGGCATGGTCAGCACGTCCTCAATGCGGCCAAGTTCTGCGCCGTCCTCGTCCAGCGCGCGGCATCCAATGAGATCAGCAATGAAAACGCTGCCCTCCGGCAGCTTCGCCTCGTCCCGGTCGATGCAGACGCGCTTGCCGCGCAGAGCCATGCCCTGCTCCGGCGTGTCGATGCCCTCGAGGCTTGCCAGCACGCACGTCTTGTGCACACGGGCGGAGCGGACGGCATAGGGGCGGCCGTCCAGATAGAACGTATCAAATTGCAGCAGGAATTCGGGGCCGTCCGCCCACGGCAGGATCTTGACCTCTCCCTGCACGCCGTGGGTGCTGACGATCTCGCCCGCCTCCAGATATTTTTTCTGCATGCTGTCCTCCTGCTCAGAGCTTGTCATAGGTCTTTTCCAGAAAACGCTCGGCCTTGACGATCACGCGCTCGTGCTGTGCATGGCCGATCTCGCCCGCCTCGTCGTAGGCCGTGACGGTGAAGGTGATCTTTTTGCCGTCGACCGCCGTGACGACGGATTCTGCGCGGACTTCCATGCCGACGGGCGTGGCGGCTGTGTGGAAAAGCTGCAGGGAAACGCCGACGGACGTCTCGCCCTCGGCCAGATACGGCGCGATGCTCTCGCAGGCGGCGCCCTCCATCAGGGCGGCCATGCAAGGCGTTGCATAGACGAGCAGATCGCCGGAGCCGACGGACTTTGCAGTGTCCTCCTGCTCGACGAGCGTCTCGCTGTGGCCCTGCAGTCCAATTTCAATTGCCATAGTCATAATCCTCCAAATGGACCTGAGGCAGCACCGCATCCTTGCACCTTCGGCCTTCGCCGGATATTTTTTGCCGAATGCTCTTGCGGAATTGTGCGGTGCCAGCCTGATTTCTCACATAGTATAGTACCAAATTTGCAGGGTCAGGTCAATGCAAAACAAAAATAAAGATTGCCATTTTGGCGATTCCGGGCTATAATCTGGGTAATAACATATGCATGAGAGGTGCAGTATGAAAACGAATGAAAAACTCAATCTGACCATGCTCTGCGATTTTTATGAGCTGACCATGGGCAACGGCTACTTTGTGGACGGGAAGGCGGACCAGATCTGCTATTTTGACGTCTTCTTCCGCAATGTTCCGGACGGCGGCGGCTTTGCCATTGCGGCAGGTCTGGAGCAGGTGGTCGAGTATATCCGCGATCTGCATTTTTCTGAGGACGACCTCGCCTATCTCCGCGGCCGCGGCATCTTTGACGAGGGCTTCCTGCACTATCTGGAGAATTTCCACTTCACGGGCGATATCTACGCCGTGCCGGAGGGCACGCCGGTCTTCCCGCGCGAGCCGATCCTGACGGTCCGCGCCCCGGCCATCGAGGCGCAGCTCGTCGAAACGTATATTTTGCTTGCGCTGAACCACCAGAGCCTCATTGCCACAAAGGCCAACCGCGTCGTCCGCGCGGCGGAGGGCCGCCGCGTGCTGGAGTTCGGCTCCCGCCGGGCGCAGGGTGCGCAGGCTGCCATCCTCGGCGCGCGCGCTGCCTACATCGGCGGCTGCGACGGCACGGCCTGTACGATCTCCGATCAGCTCTATGGCGTATTCGCGGGCGGCACGATGGCCCATTCGTGGGTGCAGATGTTTGACAGCGAATATGAGGCCTTCAAGCGCTACTGCGAGCTGTATCCGACGAACGCCGTCCTGCTCGTCGACACCTACAACACACTCAAGAGCGGTGTGCCGAACGCCATCCGCGCGTTCAACGAGGTGCTGCGTCCGCTCGGCATCCGCAAGTGCGGTATCCGCCTCGACTCCGGCGATATGACGTACCTGACGAAGAAGGCCCGCAAAATGCTCGACGAGGCCGGCTGGCCGGAATGTGAAATTTCCGTGTCGAATTCGCTGGATGAATACCTCATTCAGGACCTGCTGCGGCAGGGCGCACAGATCGACATGTTCGGCGTCGGCGAGCGCCTCATCACGGCCAAGAGCGAGCCGGTGTTCGGCGGCGTATATAAGCTCGTGGCTGTCGAGCGCCCGGACGGGACGATCGAGCCGAAGATCAAGATCTCCGAGAACGTCGGCAAGATCACGAATCCGCATTTCAAAAAGCTCTACCGCTTCTACGGCGCGGACACCGGCAAGGCCATTGCGGACTATCTCTGCCTGCACGACGAGACTGTGAACGACGGCGAGGATCTGGAAATTTTCGACCCGGAGGCGACTTGGAAGCGCAAGAAGGTCTATAACTTCCATGCCCGCGAGCTGCAGGTCCCCGTGTTCCGGAACGGCGAGCTCGTCTACCAGCTTCCGACGCTCGACGAAATTCGCTCCTACTGCCGCGAGCAGGTCGACACGCTCTGGGACGAGGTCAAGCGCTTTGACAACCCGCACACCTACTATGTGGACCTCTCTCAGAAGCTCTGGGAGATCAAATACCGTCTGCTGAAGGACAACGCCTGCGGAGAGCACCATGCGTAAGCGCGGCGCGGCGGCTCGGATGGCCCTGTGCGGTGTGCTTGCCGCACTGGCGGTCGCGCTGATGTTCCTCGGCGGAACGGTGCCGTTTGCCTCCATCGCCTGCCCGGTGCTGGCCTCGCTCGTGCTCATCCCGGTCTACTGCGAGTGCGGCTGGAAATGGGGCCTGCTGTGGTACGCTGCCGTGGCCGCTCTGGCTGCGCTGCTGGCGCCGGAGAAGGAAGCGGCCGTGCTGTTCGTGTTCTTCGGCTACTATCCCATGCTGCGAAAGCTCATCGGCAGGCTGCGCGTGCGCGCGGCTGCGTGGGTGGTCAAGCTCGTGTATGTCAATGCGGCGGTCTTTGCGGCCTATGGCCTGATGCTCTATGTCTTCCATCTGACGGCTGTCATGGAGGACTTCGCGGGCATGGGAAAGGCCATGCTGGCCGTGCTCCTTGTGCTGGCAAACGTGACGTTCGTGATCTATGACGTGCTTATCGCGCGGCTGGAGATCTATTATCACGTCCGCCTGCGCCCGAAGCTGCATCTGTGAATAAACGTGTAAAAATGGGAGACTGTGCGGCTGCACAGTCTCCCTCGATTTTTTTCAGCCGGCCAGCAGCGTGACGGCGATGCCCGCCAGCACACTGAAGCCATAGAGAATGGCAACGACGGCGGCGTTTTCCTTCCAGTTCCGGTTCGTGCGCAGCAGCACGAGCAGGCCGATCCCGGCATTGGACAGCAGACCGGCGAACAGGCCGCCAAGGCCGAGCACGCCGCTCAGGTAGGACTCCGTCACGACGACGGAAACGGAGCAGTTCGGGATGAGGCCGAACAGGGCGAGGATGAGCTCTCCAAGGACGGGGCGGTTCAGCACCGTGCCGGACAGGCGTTCCACGCCGATATAATGGAACAGCAGATTCAGCGCGAAGTTCACCGCGATGAGCATGGCGGCGATCTTCAGCGTGTGGCGCAGGGCGGCGAGGAACACGCTGCCCTCTTCTTCGTCGCAGTCGCAGTGCTCGCGTTCGCAGAAGCTGTGGATGCTTTTCTGCGCGCGGAACCAACGGCCGAACAGCAGATCCGCCAGATAGCCGAGCAGGATGCCAAGCGCGGCCTTCGAGAGCGTGATGAGAACGATGGTCTTCCACGAAATGCCGCTGCTCTCCGTCAGCGAGGAGAGGAAGATGGGCAGCATCTCGTCCGATGTGGCAAAGAACACGGCCAGCATGGTACCGACGGTGATGGAGCCGGTGGAAAACAGCGTGGCGGCCGCGCCCGAGATGCCGCACTGCGGCACGATGCCGAGCAGGCCGCCCAGCGCGGGACCGGCCCGGCGGGAATAGCGGCGCAGCAGGCCCTCGTTCAGGCGGCTGCTGCGCTCGAGCAGCTCCATGAGGAGATAGGCGAGAAATAAAATGGGGATGCTCAGCAGACCGTCCTTCAGGCCGTCCAGCAGGGCGGAGAGAACGGCGCTCCAGCCGGTCATATCGGCGGAGGCGGCCCCATGCAGAAACAGTGGCGTCAAGTTTGTGGCTCCTTTGTGTGGAAAATCGGCTACTATTATACCGGAACGGCCGAAAAAAAGCAATCGATTTTGCAAAAATCCCCGGACGCATTTGCGCCCGGGGAAAAAGGTCTTGCTTCGCTTACAGCGCGCAGTAGGCAGCGGCGGTCTTCGCGGCCAGACGGGCGTTGTTGTAGACGAGCTGGATGTTGGAGGCGAGGCTGTTGCCGCCGGTCAGGTCCTTGACCTTCGCGAGCAGGAACGGCGTCGTGGCCTTGCCGTGGATACCGGCGGCCTTGGCTTCCTCGATGGCCTCGTCGATGGCCTTGTTGATGACGTCCGGATCCATGGAGTACTCCTCGGGGATCGGGTTCGTCACGAGCATGCCGCCGCGCAGGCCGAGCTCATGCTGCGTCTTGAAGGCCTTGGCCAGCTCTTCCGGGGTGTCGATCTCGTAGTCGACGGAGAAGCCGGACTTGCGGGTGTAGAAGGCGGGCAGCTCCTTCGTGCCGTAGCCGATGACGGGCACGCCGTGGGTCTCCAGATATTCCAGCGTCAGGCCCAGATCCAGAATGGACTTGGCACCGGCGCACACCACCATCACAGGGGTCTGACCCAGCTCCTCCAGATCAGCGGAGATGTCCATGGTGGTCTCGGCGCCACGGTGTACGCCGCCGATGCCGCCGGTGGCAAAGACCTGGATCCCGGCCATGTGGGCGATCATCATGGTGGTGGTCACGGTGCAGGCGCCGTCGCTGCCCTTGGCCACCAGCACCGGCAGATCACGGCGGCTGGCCTTTGGCACAGCGTGACCGGCACGGCCCAGATAGTCGATCTCCTCGGCGGTCAGACCAGCCTTCAGGCGGCCCTTGATGATGGCGATGGTGGCAGGCACAGCGCCGTTTTCACGGATGAGCTTCTCCACGTTCATAGCGGTCTCCACATTCTGGGGATAGGGCATACCGTGGGAGATGATGGTGCTCTCCAGTGCCACCACGGGCTTGCCCTGCTCCAGAGCCTCTTTGACCTCAGTGGAAATGTCCAGATAACGATTCAGCATGATTCAGTTCCTCCTGTTGATAAATTCGATTGGGTTCGGATTGAAATGTATAGAAACGATAAGGAATGACTTACAGGGCCATGCGCCGCAGCAGCTCCGCCTCGCTCATGGAGGGGTGGATGGTCTCGGCGCTCTCCATGGTCAGGGAGGAGGCCGCCAGACCCGCACGGGCCGACCTCTCCAGATCGCTGCCCTGCAGGTAGGCGTCAGAGCCGCCATAAAGGAATCGCCGCAGCCGGTGGTACTGACCATCTCCGCCTTGGGGGCGGGCAGGGTCACGCTGCCGCTCTGATCGGCGGCATAGACGCCGTCGGCTCCCAGTGAGATGAACACCCGATGCAGTCCCGTCTCCAGCAGGGTCCGGGCCGCACGGTGGAGGCTGTCGGTATCCGTGATAGGCACGCCGGACAGCAGCTCCGCCTCCAGCCGGTTTGGCTTCAGGGTGTGGAGCTTTCCCAGCACCGGCCGCAGCTTCTCGGCCTTCACCGTGGACACGGGGTCGGCAAAAATAGGGGCGTGGCAGTTATCCGCCAGCCATGCGATGCTCTCCGCCGGGAGGTTGGTGTCGATGACCACCACCTGACTGCCCTCCAGCAGCTGCTTGCGCCCCGCCAGCACACGGGGCGTCAGATTCCGATAGATGTCCATATCCGACACCGCCAGCTGCATATCCCCCTGCTGGTCGTTGATGAAAAGATAGGTGGAGGTGTGACCGCCGGGGATCACCGGGGACTGGGAGATGTCGATGCCCAG
>OHCF01000668.1_pt1 | contig 16858 bp, 17 predicted proteins | sample 1577511 | NCBI WGS metagenome assembly OHCF01 (sample SAMEA3879568, study PRJEB24766) | human gut metagenome | biome: human-associated habitat; feature: feces | place: USA | collected 1985/1987 | reverse complement strand
TTCTGATTCATGTTACTTTCATTTTGTTTTCGGATTCCTTTGCACAGTCTAAAACCTCCGCAAATTTTTATTTTAATTCCGTTGGCTTTTCGGTCTCATAAGCACTCCAGGATGTGGTTGCAGATGCCCCGGACAGATCTGCACTGTCTTCATAGGTACTTACGGTAATCGTATAGCTGCTGTCTCCTTTTACATAAACCGTTCCATCCGTTCCTTTGACGGTCACGGTTTTGCCTTCGTTATCTTCGATCGTGTCGGCACAATGCAATGCACTTACGGTACTGTCTCCTGTCACGATCCAGGTTGCATCTTCTCCGATATAGAGATTGCAGTATCCGTCTCCGCCGTCACCGGCATTACTATCATCCTGCGTAACCGCGCCGGTCAGTGTACTCTCATCTGCCATATAAAAATCAAGGTCATTGATGCTATCCCAGATCACATTTCCTTCCATTGTCTGGTCAACAGCCGTGAACAGGCAGTCTGCACCATTTGCTCCTGTGCTTCCCCATCCTCTCTGATTGGAATTTCCGGTACATTTCAGGAAAAATTCACTGTCTTCGGCGTTTGTGATATCCACATCATCCAGTGTGATCGTAGACTCTGTGTTTGTGGTATAGAACATGCCGCCGTTTTTTGCAGTCAGGCTTCCGCCGTCCATCTCAAACGTGCTGTTTCCGACTTCGGAATCTCCGGACATGCTCTGGTAGAGAATGACATTCCAGGTACAGTCGTTGCGGCTGTCATCGCTCATATTTCCGGTCAGATCACTGTCATATAAATGAATGGAATTCAAACCTTCGATGCAGATGGCTTCGGAGCCGTTGGCTGCCAGAGTTGCCTCGTTTACTGCAATATCTGCAGTACTGTAGATCGCCGGTGAACCGGTTCCGTTTGAAGTGTAGGTTCCGCCGTCCACTACCATTTTTCCGCCTCCGCGGTCACTTCGGATTGCTGCGGAGGACTCACCATTTGTCTCAACATCAAGATCCCATGCATAGAACGTTCCGCCTCCGGCTGCATGAATGCCGCCGGATGTATCCTGTTTGGTCGTAATCTTTGTATCTGCTGCATATCCGGCGGTGTTCCGCCATTTCCCTGCGGACCGCCGCCCATGCCGCCCATGCTGCCGCGGACGATCACGGTGTCATCTGTGATCTTGATTTCTTTTTCTTCATCCGTCAGATCCAGCATGGATGGCATGCCCTGTCCGTCTCCGTCTGGTTTTTCCATATTTGCCGGAGGCTGTGCATTCCGCTTGTCAGAGTTATTGTCTGATTTATTTTCACTGCCGTCTGCATTTTCTGATTCGCTTTCTTTTCTGTATTATCTGAGTCTGATTTGTCATCTGAATTTTGTGCATTTGGAGTTTCTCCTGCATTGCCTGCATCATCCGGTTTTTCCATCTGTTTCATGGTTCCGACTTTTATGGTAATGCCCTCATCGCTTACGGCTGTAACTTCGCCGTATACGTCTGCTTCTTCTGTTTCACCGGTCATTTTTTCGGATCTTTCTGTCGCACCTGTTACGCTCTGTGATTCCTGGGTGGTGCTGCTTTCTGATGTACTTGTTCCGGAACATCCGGCCAGTGCTGTCATTCCAAGAGTTATGCCAAGTAAAATTGCAATATATTTTTTCTTCATATGAATACACTTCCTTTTCTCTTTGATTTAAGAGAAGTATATCCTTGAAAGTTTAAAACAAGCTGAAAAAAATGACCGATTTTGTGAAAGAGTTGTGAAAAAGCAGGGTAATCGCTTCCCCTGCTTTTGTGTGCTGCTAAAATCTTATAATAAATCCAGCAGCCGATCGATATCTTCTTTTTTCGTGGCCCAGCTTGTCGCAAAACGTACCACGGTGTGGTTTTCATCGTATTTTTCCCAGAAACTGAACTTCACTTCTTTTTTGAGTTCTGCCATTTTCCGGTTTTCGAGAATGACAAACTGCTGATTGGTCGGTGAGTCCAGATAGAAACGGCAGCCTTTTTCTGCCAGTCCTTTCTTTAAATAATCTGCCATCTCGATCGCATGTCTGCTGATTTCAAAGTACAGGTTATCTGTGAACAGTGTGTCAAACTGGATTCCGAGCATTCTGCCTTTTGCAAGCAGCGCCCCCCGCTGTTTGATCAGCGTCAGGAAATGTTTCGGTGTTCTGTTGCCCGAAAATACAACGGCTTCTCCGCACAGTGCTCCGACTTTTGTCCCACCAATATAGAAAACATCGCAGTATTTCGCGATCATCGGAAGGGTTACATCGGTTTCTTCACTCATCAGACCATAGCCAAGTCTTGCTCCGTCGAGAAACAGCGGGATATTATAACTGCGGCACACGCTGCTGATCTCTTCCATCTCTGCCTTTGTATACAAAGTACCGTACTCCGTAGGATGGGAAATATAAACCATCCCCGGAAATACCATATGTTCGTGGCTTTCGTCATCCCAGAAGGTTTTCAGGCAGTTTTTCAGATCTTCTGCTTTCATTTTGCCTTCGTACTGCGGAAGTGTGATCACTTTATGGCCGCTGTACTCGATGGCACCCGCTTCATGGCAGGCTATATGGCCGGTCTGTGCTGCAACCACGCCTTCATAAGATGCCAGCATGGAGCTGATCACAACGGCATTTGTCTGCGTGCCGCCCGTCAAGAAGTGGATATCCGCCTGCGGACATTCGCATGCTTGCCGGATTTTCTGTTTTGCGCTTTCACAGTATGGATCAGATCCATACCCAGATACTTTCTCCATATTTGTTTCCATAAATCTCTGAAGGATCTTCTCATGTGCTCCTTCAGAATAGTCATTTTCAAATGATAACATATCTTTTTCTCCTGTCAGATTTTTAATATCGTAGAAAGCTGTTTTGCTCTGATTCTTATTCTACGATGCCAGGAGATAAAGGTCAACCTGTCATTCTTCCGTTTCAGACGCTCATTTTCTTTTCCAATGCTTTCCAACACATTTTCCATATCATTCACCACTCTTTTCCTTTTCTTCCAGAATCTGTTTTGCAAATGATATTTGAACCGTCTGGCGGCATCCATGGTTACGGAAGTACCAGTTTCTGCCCCGGCAAAATGGTATTTGGATCGGTAATTCCGTTCAGGTCACATATTTCCTGCAGCTTGTCCAGATTTCCATAATACATGCGGCAGACAATTGCCAGCGTATCACCCTCCCGAACCGTATACTCTGCCTGATACTGTGCCATATGATCCGATGCAGTGTTCCTGCCTGAAGCGGATATGCTGTCTTGTGCAGTTGTATTTGTCTGTGCGTCCGTTTCCTTTTCTGTTATCTGTGTATTGGTTTCGCGGGTTTTTTCGTTCTGCCTGTCCATCTTCTGCTCTGTACTTCTGCTTTGTACAGTTTCGGCAGTCTGCACCGTTGTTTCTTTTGTCTGGCTGCCGCTTTCTGTCATCGCAGTGCTTTCTGTACTGCTTTCTTTTAGCACCCACGTTTTTTCTGTTTCATTGAAAGCTTTTTTTTCCTGACTCTTTTCCCCTTCTGCCTGTGCCGATGCTGCCAATGCTTTTGTTTCTTTCTGTGTTTCCCCAAGTGCCATTTCCTGAAGTGTTACCTCCATATCTTTCATGCGTCCGTAATTATTGACCATCGTCACACCTATAATAAGGATTGTCAATACCAGAAACATGCTTGCACCATACAAAAAACGCACCATCAAAGGAGTTTTAACTGCCGGCTGACTGTTTTCTTCTTTTGGTGCGTTTTCATATTTTTCTGAAAATCTGCGGCGGAAACTGCGGATGGCTTTATCCTGCCCTTTTGCTTCAGATTCTACGGATTTTCCTTCATTCTTTTTTATCATATAATTCTGCATCTGTTCATTTTTCTCATAGTAGATGCAGTAGCCTGGCTGCCGGTGGATTCCGGTACTTTCTGTCAGATACACATTTGCGTTTTCCTCCTCATCGTACACCAGCAACAGCCTGTCCTCTCCCGGAAACTGTTCCCGATGAACATCCAGCAATGTTTCCGGAAGCGTTTCTTCTTCCAGTTCCTCCATTCTCTTTGCCCATCCAAGAATCTCTCTGCCCGGAAAGCAGGTTTTCATTTCCCGGTAAATATTTTCCCAGGATGCATCATCCGGCAGGTCGGCTTCGACTTTCACTGCCCCGTCCGCAAACAGACATTTCATAGAACCATTTTGCCATACTTCGCCCAAGAGTATCGCACAATCCGTCTTTTCCAGAAATGTGATCACATAATCTTCTATATAAACTCTTTTTTCTTTTCCCGCATCTCCAATCTGCCTTATATTCTTTGGCAGGCTGCTTCTTCCTTTTTCTTTTCCATCCTTCGAACTTCCCCGGTAAACCATTTCGATCATACGCTCGATCCTCCTTCTTACTATACAACCCTCGCTGATATGCCTATCCTACCACAAAGTATCTGCAAAATTTAGCGATTTGTGGGTAAGATCAAAAAAGTTTTCCGACATATTAAGTGCCGTGAATAAAGCTTTTTCCACCGGGATACACTTTAAAAACAGATCTGAAAACGGAAGAAAGGACTATTTGATATGTTATTATCTGAAACTCCCAGCTATTTTGATGCTCATTCTCCAAAAACACCTCAGCTTCTGGGACATTCGCTTTCCCGGAGTCTGAAACTGTATGACAGTTCTCATCAGATGCCAGTCGTTTTGTGCATCGGTAGTGACCGTGTGACCGGAGACAGCTTAGGGCCAATGGTGGGAAGTGCCCTGCGTGAAAGGTATCAAAAAAGCATCCCCTTGTTTGGTACACTGGAGATGCCCGTACATGCCCTGAATCTGGACGAAACTCTTGCGGAAATACGTGATGCCTGGAATGGACATCCTCTGATCGCTGTCGATGCCTCTTTTGGTACAAAGGAACATCTTGGATATATCACCGCCGGAAAAGGAAGTCTGTGTCCCGGTGCCGGGGTTGATAAAGAACTCTGTGCCGTCGGAGATTTTTTCGTAACCGGAATCGTAGCATCGTTTACCCCATTTTCCCACCTGGTTCTTCAGTCTACGCGGTTGTCTGCTGTAATGCCTCTTGCTACACAGATCACCCTTGGCATCACACATGCCATTGATGCTCTGTGACTTTCTGACCTTTATTTTACAGCTCCACACGTCCTTCCAGGGCACGAAGCAGCGTAACTTCATCAATATACTCCAGATCTCCGCCCACTGGCACACCGCTCGCAATGCGGCTGACTTTTATGCCGGTTGGTTTGATCAGTTTGCTGATATACATGGCAGTGGTCTCCCCTTCCAGACTGGAATTTGTGGCAATGATCACTTCCCTGACATCGCCCTGCAGCCTTGTCATCAATTCTTTCAGACGAATATCACCAGGACCGATGCCAAGCATCGGTGAAATCGCGCCATGCAGCACATGGTAAACACCGTCAAATTTACCTGTTTTTTCGTATGCTGCCAGATCTCTTGTATTTTCAACTACCATGATCGTACTGTGGTCTCTGGCATCATTTTTGCAGATCGGACAAAGTTCCTCATCCGTCAATGTAAAACACTCTTTACAGTACCTGACATTTTTCCGCGCATCGATGATCGCATCAGAAAGACGCTGTACTTCTTCGATCGGACGGTTAATAATATGAAACGCCAGGCGTTGGGCTGATTTTGCCCCCACACCCGGCAGTTTTGACAGTTCTTCGATCAGTTTTGTAATCTGACTGCTATAATAATCCATCAGAACGGAAATCCTCCACCCATGCCAAGGCCGCCTGTCAGTTTTGACATCACTGCATTGGTTTCTTCATCAACTTTTCTCAGTGCTTCGTTTGTGGCTGCCATGATCAGATCTTCCAGCATTTCGATGTCATCCGGATCTACCACTTCTTCTTTCAATGAAACTTTGGTTACTTCTTTTTTACCGGAGATCGTCACTTCTACCACACCGCCGCCTGCTGCTGCGGTAAATTCTTTTTCTTCCAGTGCTTTCTGATTTTCTTCCATCTGGCGCTGCATTTTCTGTGCCTGTTTCATCAGATTGTTCATATTACCCGGGATACCTCCGCCCGGAAATCCTCCACGTTTTGCCATTTTTAATCCTCCTGATTTTACAATAGTTTCGTTAGTCATCTTCTATTTCTATATCTGCATGAACCAGATTTTCCAATGCCTGCTGCACCTGTACTTTGGATAGTCTGGCATTTGTCACATGCTCATCTGCCTGCAGGATCATTCTGACCTTCACCTGTTTTCCGGTCTTTGCCGCAATGATCTGCTCCAGCACTTCCGCCTTCTTGGAATCGTTGACATATGTCTCACCAAGAAAATCGGAAAATACAATATAAAGTGTGCCATCATCTTTCTCTAAATTAAATTTGGGTACCGCACTTGCCAGTACCACACGAAATCTGCCCGATGTCTGTGCAAGAATCGTCCGCCACATACCAACAACCTTCTGCAGATCCTCCGGTGCCGCTTTTTCCAGTGCTGAAATATCCACTGCATCTGATACTGCTTCCATCCCGGCTGTATTTTCGTGATCTGCAAATGGACTGTTCTGGTAAACAGATGACGAAACCGCTTCCTGCTGCCTTACCATCACACCGGATGACAACTGTTTTTCCAGTCTCCGCACGCGTTCCAGCACTGAGAGCTGATCCTGCTCCATCTGCGGCCGGCAGAGCTTGATCAGTGCCACCTCCAGCATCACCCGTTTGGAGCCTGCATACTTGATCTGATTCTGTAATTCTGAAAAAATACGGATATAACGCATCAGCGTATCATCCCTCACCATCGCTGCTTCTTCCTTCAGCTGCTCCAGGTTCTCTGCGGAGACATCCAGCACATCTTCCATGTTATCCGAACTTTTGAGCAAAAGGAGATTTCGCAGATACCAGGTGAAGTCTGTCACAAGCTGTGACAGATCACGTCCCTGCATGATCATATTTTCCAGATGCAGGATCACCTGTGTGACATCTCCGTCTAAAATCTCCCGCAGCAGTTTGCTGAATTCATCCGTATCCACTGCACCGAGTACATCAAGTACATGTTCATAGGTCAGCTTTTCCCCCAGATAAAAAGCGATACACTGATCCAGAAGACTTAAGGCATCCCGCATGGAACCGTCACCTTTTTTGGCAATGTAACGCAATGCTTTTTCTTCGACTTCAACCTGCTCCTCGTCCATCAGCTCCTGCAGACGGTCCACGATCGTCGTACGGGCAATCCGCTTGAAATCATAACGCTGACATCTCGAAAGGATCGTAATAGGGATCTTATGTGCCTCTGTCGTCGCCAGAATAAAAATAACATAGGAAGGCGGTTCCTCCAGTGTCTTAAGCAGTGCATTAAACGCACCTATAGACAGCATATGGACCTCGTCGATGATGTAGACCTTGTATCTGCCGCTGGTCGGTGAGTAAGAGACCTCTTCCCTTATTTCACGGATGTTGTCCACACCGTTGTTGGAAGCTGCATCGATCTCGATCACATTCATGGAAGTTCCTGCCGCGATCGCCCTGCAGGTTTCACATTCGTTACAGGGATTTCCATCAATGGGATGTTCACAGTTTACCGCCTTTGCAAGAATTTTCGCCACCGTTGTCTTACCCGTTCCCCTGGTGCCGCAGAACAGATAGGCATGTCCGATACGCTGTGCCCTGATCTGATTTTTTAATGTTCGCACAATAGCGTCCTGACCCTTCACCTCAGCGAAAGAGTCAGGACGGAATTTGCGGTATAAAGCAGTATAGCTCATGCTTTCCCTCTGTTTCTAAAATAATATCTGACAGAATGTTCTGTCTCTGTATGGAAGCTCTTATACACCGAAACTAATGCCGATGCATTTTGCTTCTTTGATCAGCTGATCATCCGGAGAAACCATCTTCAGCTTGCCGGCCACATCACCGAGCGGTACTTTCTTGACTTTGCCATTGATGATACCTACCATGTAACCGTATTCCTTTTTCATGATCAGAGCTGCTGCTTCCGCACCCAGTCTGGTAGACAGTACACGGTCATATGGGCAAGGGTTTCCGCCTCTCTGTGTATGCCCCGGAACAGTGATACGTACTTCGATGCCGGTCTTCTGGAAAATCTGATCTGCCAGTTCGTAGGATACGGACGGATGTTTTCTCTTTTTAATCTTTTCTTTTAATTCTTTCTTTGGAAGTGCTGCATCTTCTTTGGAGATTGCACCCTCTGCAACTGCCAGAATGGTAAATCCATGTCCGGATGCTGCTCTTTTATGGATCGCCTCGATGATCTTATCGATATCGTAAGGAATCTCCGGAAGCAGGATGATATCCGCACCGCCGGCAATTCCGGCATGAAGTGTCAGCCAGCCAACTTTGTGTCCCATAACTTCAACCAGAAATACACGGTTGTGGGATGCTGCTGTGGTGTGGATGCGGTCGATCGCATCCGTTGCGATGTCAACAGCACTCTGGAAACCGAATGTCATATCCGTTCCATAAATATCATTGTCTATCGTCTTTGGCAGATGGATGATATTCAGTCCTTCTTCACGCAGCAGGTTTGCTGTCTTCTGTGTTCCATTTCCCCCAAGGATCACCAGACAGTCCAGGCGCAGTTTGTAATAATTCTGTTTCATGGCTTCTACTTTATCCAGTCCGTGCTCGTCCGGTGTACGCATCAGCTTGAAAGGCTGTCTGGAGGTTCCCAGGATCGTTCCGCCCTTTGTCAGGATTCCGGAAAAATCTTTTGCGGAAAGCATACGGTAATTGCCGTAGATCAGACCCTTGTATCCGTCATAAAAACCATAAACCTCCAGTTCCTGTACATTTGCACTGAGACCTTTGACTACCCCACGCATTGTTGCATTAAGTGCCTGACAGTCACCGCCGCTTGTCAGCATACCAATTCTTAACATTTGCTACCACACTCCTCTTTTTGATTTTAACCTGATTAAGTTTAAGGCAGGTGGTTCCTGCCTTCGACACCACCTGCCTCAATTATATAATATTTTTCTCTTCACTACAACGGTAAAATCAATAACTTTCTGTTTCCTTCTCCAGGATCACTTCCGCAAAAGTCGCTTTCCTCTCAATCAGTTTTGTCAGTTTTGCCATTTTTGATACATTTCCGATCAAAATCACACCGCAGAGCTTTCCATTCAGGAAATACAGTTTTTCGTACTGCTTTTTACTCCTGTCACAGATCTCCAGTGTTTTATAGAGGAGATTTTTGTTTCTGCCATTATCTCCGATCGCATACAGGGAAGTATTCATTCCATTAAAGGAAAGCGGCATCTGCACTTTCTGATAAGTCACACACTCCCCGGCTGCATTTGCTCCTGCGACTTTTCCCTGTTCACTTGCTTCTGACCAGAGTGCTGCATTTTCCCCTTCAAATTCCACACAGTCTCCGCAGGCATAGATATCTCTCTCACTGGTCTGCATTTTTTCATCTGCAACGACTGCCCGGTTTATCCTAAGCCCCATCTTTTCTGCAAGTTCTGTATTTGCACGCACACCGCAGGAAATCAGAACCAGATCTGCCGCGATTTCTTCCCCGTCTGCCAGGCAGACGGCCGTCACACGTTCCTGTCCTTTGATCTTCTTGGTCTTTACTCCGGTGCGGATCATGATGCCTGCACTTTCCGCGACTGTTTTAAGCATTGCTGCCGCACCTTCATCTAACTGTCTTCCCATCAGAACCGGAGCCGCTTCCAGAACGGTGACACCACATCCTGCCTTTTTCAGCTCCCAGGCTGCCTCAAGTCCAAGTACCCCGCCGCCGATCACGACCGCATGTCCGTTCTTTGGTATCATCCGCTCGATTTTTCTGGCATCTTCCAGTGTACGGATCGCAGCCACCTGCTGTTTTTCACTTCCCGGGATCGGAGGCACAAAGCTTTTCGCTCCCAACGCATAGATCAGTTTCGTATATTTCAGACGCATACCATCCTCAAGCACAACTTCTTTTTTCTCTTTATCCACTGAAACAATCTTTTTGCCAAGGATCTGAGCGACTTGATTTTCCTCATACCATCTCTTTGGTTCCACCTGGATCTGACTGATCTCAAGCCCGGCATTCAATGCCTTTGTCAGCATTGGACGATTATACGTTGGATATTTTTCCTCTGATACCATAAGAATGGAAGAAGTCTTATCCCGCTCCCGGATGGCTTTTGCCGCGTTGAGTCCTGCTGTACCGTTTCCAAGGATCACATAAAATTCATCGCCGTCTTTTCGATACGTGCTTTCTTTCTCTTCCACCGGCACAAAATTTTCACGTCCGACACCGCAGACCGGACATACCTCCAGTGAAGAATCAAAGATCTCTCCGCACACCAGACATTTTACAAGTCTGCGGCTGCCTTTGACCGTTTCTCCCGTCTTTTTATCCTGCAGCAGAGAACCAAAATTATAGCCATATTCGAAGGCATCCACAAGATCCGTATCTCCCGGACGGAAACGGATGCGAAGTCCGTCCACGGTATTCATGCGAAGCTGCTTCAGACGCTCCATGATATGCGGCACGCCTTCTCCGCTCCAGCCGTAACTGCCAAATGCACTTGCCATTTTCCCGCCATGCGTTCCTGCAAAAATAGATGTAGTCAGATCCCAGATCGGCTTTAATGCCTCCCCGACGATCGTTGGTGTTCCAAATAAAATACCATCGGCAAATTCAATCTCTTCCAGTACCTTTGCCTGATCTGCTGTCACCATATCGTAGCTTCGCACATCAATATCACCGCTGGCTTTGATGCCTTCTGCAATCTTCTCTGCGATCTGTTTTGTATATCCATAGGCACTTACATAAGGAATAATGACCGTTTTTTTCTGATTTGGATTGATCACAGTACACCATCTCTCATACGTATCTTCGATAAAGTCGATTCCGGAATCCAGCACCGGGCCATGTCCCGGACAGATCATTGAAACATCCAGTTCCCTTACACGCTTCAGAGCTTTCAGCATAAACGGTTTGAACGGTCCGATGATGCAGTTAAAATAATATTTGGTTGCCCGCATATAACCCTCATGGTCTGTCACTTTGCTGACCAGCACATCCGGAAAACCGTAATGGGAGCCAAACGAATCACAAGTCACAAGCACCTGCTCTTCTTCAATAAACGTGTACATGGTATCCGGCCAGTGCAGATTCGGGACCAGCAGAAAACGCAGTGTTTTCTCTCCGATTTTCATCGTCTCATTGTCATGCACGATCAGACTGCAGAATTCCCCGTTTACGATTTCTTTCAAGAATCCGGCTGCGCAGGCAGTGGAAATGATCTTCAGCTGCGGACTTAAGTTTAACAGACGCTGTACACTGCCCGCATGATCCGGCTCCGTATGGTTGACTACCAGATAATCAATCTTCGTCACATCGATCACTTCGCCAAGTTTCTCCATCCATTCCTCAAAAAAAGCTTCCTTTACTGTTTCAAATAATATAACTTTACCGCCGCTTTTGAGCACATAAGAATTGTATGTTGTACCAAATTCTGTGTACATGATAATATCAAAAACCCTGAGCGTGTCATCCACGATCCCCGCCCAGTAAAAATCATCTCTCAGCTTTAATGTTTTCATAGCATACCTCCTGTAGTTCTCCAAGTGCTTTAGATCTTCGCAGTTGTATTTTTATCCCTGAAGCAAAATGCCCTGCGCAGCTTTAAGTTTTTTATTATAGTAAATTATCATTTGCTTTTTTGTTGTAGTTATACTATACTTTATTGCAGAATATATTTCTGTTGCATATGCAACATTTTACGGGAGGATACTTATGCACACCAAAATTTCTCTTTTTACCGGCATCACACCGGACGAATATAAACGCATGATGAGCTGTTTCCACGCGATCGAAAAGTCTTTTTCCGCCGATGAGACCATCTGTTTTTTCTCCGACCACCCGGATCGCATCGGTTGTCTTCTGGAAGGTGAAGCTGCCATCATCCGCACGCACTTAGATGGTCGCCAGACCATTCTGGAATATCTCAAAGAAGGTGATGTCTTCGGCTCTGCACTTTCTGCCCTGTCACCTGACTGCGATTCTTTGCAGGTGGTCTGCATAAAAAACTGCAAGATCCAGTTTATCGACTATGCCCACCTGATCAAACGCTGCCCAAATGCCTGCAGTTTTCACAGTCTTTTAGTCAGCAATGCACTTCAGCTAATCTCCAGAAAAGCAATTGCTTTAAGCGAACATCTGGAAATTTTATCTCAGAGAACGACAAAAGAAAAGCTCCTGTGCTATTTCGAAAAACTTGCACAGGAGCAACATTCAGACAGCTTTACGCTGCCTTTTTCTTTAACTACACTTGCCGATTATCTTTCCGTTGACCGCAGTGCCATGATGCGTGAACTGAAAAAATTAAAGGCAGAAGGAATTGTGAAATCAGACCGCAAAACTTTCACACTTATTCATCAAAATCTGCTTCAAACACGCCTTCCGGTGTCCGCATCGTCAAAATTCCAAGATTGAAATCCTCATCCTGGATTGTGATATGGTATTCAAAAACCACATCTTCCTCAAATTTTGACAGAAGCAGATAGGTTCCGTTTTCTTTTCCGTCAATCTGATCACAGATGTCATTGTATACATCTTCTCCGGAAATCGCTCTTGGATAGCCGGATGCTTTGATTTTCTGTTCAATGGCCTCATACAGTTCGTTCATCGTACGTTTCCTCTCTTTCTGCCCCCTATGGCAGTGCCTTCTTCACAGTCTTGTCAGGCATTCTGCCCAATGGCATCCAGAGCCTGTGCAATATCCGCGATCAGATCGTTCTTATCTTCCAGTCCACAGGAGATCCGGATCAACCCTGCCGGAATACCGGCTTCGAGCAGCTGCTCATCTGTCATCTGTCTGTGCGTGGAAGTTGCCGGATTCAGGCAGCAGGTTCTGGCATCTGCCACATGTGTCTCGATTGCTGCCAGTTTCAGATTTTTCATAAATTTCTCTGCTGCCTCTCTTCCGCCTTTCAGCTCAAAGGAAACAACACCGCATCCTCCGTTTGGAAGATATTTTTTTGCAATTTCGTAGTACTTGTTTGATGGAAGTGTCGGATAACTAACAAATTCTACTTTATCATGCTTCTCCAGAAATTCTGCAACTGCCTGTCCGTTTTCCACATGTCTTGGCATACGCACATGAAGTGATTCCAGACCGAGATTTAAAATAAATGCACTCTGCGGAGACTGGGCACAGCCAAGATCACGCATCAGTTGTGACGTACACTTTGTGATAAATGCACCTTCTTTTCCAAATTTCTCTGCATAGGTAATTCCGTGATAAGATTCATCCGGCGTACAAAGCCCCGGAAATTTATCTGCATGAGCCATCCAGTCAAAATTGCCTCCATCAATAATCGCTCCGCCAATTGCCGCACCATGTCCATCCATATACTTTGTGGTAGAATGGGTCACGATGTCTGCTCCCCATTCAATCGGGCGCAGATTTACCGGTGTCGGAAAGGTATTGTCTACGATCAGCGGTACTCCATGTGCGTGCGCTGCTTTTGCAAATTTTTCAATATCCAATACCGTAAGTGCCGGATTCGCAATAGATTCACCAAATACTGCTTTTGTATTTTCCTGAAATGCTGCATTTAATTCTTCTTCCGTGCAGTCCGGATCAATAAATGTCACATCCACACCCATTTTTTTCATTGTTACGGAAATCAGGTTATAGGTTCCGCCATAAATGGAGGAGGAAGCTACAATATGGCTGCCGGCCTCACAGATATTGAACAGTGCAAAGAAATTAGCTGCCTGACCGGAAGAAGTCAGCATACCGGCTTTGCCCCCCTCTAATGCTGTAATCTTTGCCGCCACATAGTCGTTGGTCGGATTCTGAAGTCTGGAATAAAAATATCCTTCTGCTTCCAGATCAAACAGCTTTCCCATGTCTTCGCTCGTATTATATTTGTAAGTCGTTGACTGAATGATCGGAATCTGCCTTGGTTCTCCGTTTCCCGGTGTATAACCCGCCTGTACACATTTTGTATTCATTGAATAATCCATAATTTTGTCCACCTTCTATTTTGATAATAGTTATATGTTATACCCTTTTGTGTAAACTGTAAAGAAAAAGCGGAAAAACAGCGGCAGGAGATATTCCTTTTCTTCGGATTCCGGCAAAAACAGAGCCGGAAATATTATGCCATACGCTGAAGATCGCTCCTGGAAGGGTTGCCAGCGGGCTTGTCGCAAAATTTGCAGCCGCAAGGGAAACGGCAAGTCCGCTGTTCTGCATTCCCACTTCGATTGCGATTGCTGTTGCCTTGGAATATTCGATGTGGAATATTTTTGCTGCCAGAAGTCCAAGCCCCATGCCGCAGAGGTTGTGGATTGCTACGACGAGCAATACCAGTACACCGCAGCTTAAGATTTTTTCTGCATTTACTGATACAATTCCGGAAATGATCATCACGATTGACACAACCGAGATCAGCGGCAGAACCTCCGATATTTTTTCGATCTGCTTTCCGAATAATGTCCGGATCAGGATACCAAGAAGGACAGGGATCAGAATTACTTTTACAACGGAGATTACCATGGCCCAGAAAGACACTTCTACCCAGGTTCCTGCCAGAAGATAAACCAGCAGTGGTGTCATCAGCGGAGCGATCAGGGTTGAGGCGATCGTCATGCCAACGGAAAGTGCCACATCACCTCCTGCAATGTAGGTGATCACGTTGCTCGCCGTTCCGCCTGGACAGCAGCCGACTAAGATCACACCAAGTGCCAGTTCGGTCGGAAGTTTTAAGATCATACAGAGAATCCAGGCGATCAGCGGCATGATCGTATACTGTGACACGAATCCTATCAGCACTTCTTTTGGTTTTGAAAATACAACTTTGAAATCCTCCATCCGGATCGTGAGCCCCATTCCGAACATCGCCACGCCAAGAAATACCGATGTGTATTTTGTCGTCCAGGCAAAACCGTCCCGCCAGAAAAAGGCAAGTATGGAAAATGCAATGATAATCACACCGATGTATTTTGTTAAAAAGGAACTGATTTTTCCGATTTTATTCATAATATTCTTCATAGGCTACACACCATAGCTGAAGTTGTCGATCAGTCTTGTTTTTCCGATATAGACTGCCATCGCAACCAGCACATCCCGATCTGCCTTTTCTGCCGGCTGCATCGTAAGTGCATCTACCATCATCACATAATCAATACGTGCCAGCGGTTCTGCCTCAATGATCGCTTTCATCGGATTCAGCACCTCTTTTGCATCTGCTCCTTTGTAAATCACTTCTTTTCCGGCTTTTACTGCTCTTGAAAGGCAAAGAGCCGCTCTTCTCTCTTCCTCATTTAAGTAAGTGTTCCGGGAAGATTTTGCCAGTCCGTCTTCTTCACGGACGATCGGACAGCCGACAATCTCAATATCAAAATTCAGATCTTCTGCCATTTTGCGGATGATCGCGAGCTGCTGTGCATCTTTTTCCCCAAAATAAGCACGATCCGGTCCTACAATGTGGAACAGTTTTGTTACAACTGTACACACGCCCTTGAAATGGATCGGTCTTGTTTTTCCGCAAAGTGTTTCTGATAAGGTGTCGATACTTACAAAGGCATGCGGATCATGATACATATCTTCCGGAGACGGTGCAAAGATCAGGTCTGCTCCAAGACTTTCACAAAGCGCGCTGTCCCTCTCGAAATCTCTGGGATATGCCTCTAAATCTTCGTTCGGACCGAACTGCGTCGGATTTACAAAATCTGAAACTACTACGATATCATTCTGCTCTCTGCATTTACGGATCAGACTTGCATGTCCTTCATGAAGAAATCCCATGGTCGGTACCAGTCCGATGGTCTTTCCTTCTTTTTTCCATTGTTTTACCTGTCTTCTTGTCTCCCCGACTGTTTTTGTTACCTGCATTTTGTTTCTCTCCTCTTTTTATAGATTACGAGATAGCCTCTGAACTGAATTTCAAAAAATCATGCCATATCAGATGCAGAATCGTGTCCTGTCACGGTTACAACCCGGCTACTCACATCTGATACTGATTTCAACCCAACTGTCCATGTTTTTCGTAAGATGAGATTCTGCTGATCCTGTTTTTCTCATCCACAAATACAACAGATGGTTTATGGCTTTTTGCCTCTTCCGGTTCATACTGACCATAAGCCATGATAATGATCTTGTCCCCTGTACTGACACAGCGTGCCGCTGCACCATTTAAACAGATCATTCCGCTTCCGCGTTCCCCGCAGATTGTATATGTTTCAAACCGGCTTCCATTATCCACATCCACGATCTGCACCTTTTCATATTCTAAAATGCCTGCTGCATCCAGAAGTTCTTCGTCCACGGTAATACTTCCCACATAATCCAGTTCCGCCTGTACAACGGTTGCCCGGTGAATCTTACCTTTTAACATTTCTACTGCCATTTCTAATTCCTTTCTATATTCACAGAGAAATCAAGTCGAACACACATGAGACCTGGCACATGATTCTGGTCATCTCTGCTGATAACGATTTTCAAGTCGAACGCACGTGAGACTTGGTGCGCGATTCTGGTCAGCTTTGCTGACATTTACCCAACAGAATCGCTGTGCATTCTCGCGGAGCGTTTATCTTAGTCGGAGATTGCACTCCCACTAAGATAAAAAAGCACCTTCAAGGCATAAAGTGACCCTGAAAATGCTGCTTCATTTCCCTGTTTTCAAAGTCTTACTTTAATCACTAAATATAAGCTCTGTTTTTTCATTTTCCATCCAGGTTCTGAGAGTTTTCTCTGTACCCGGAATCCACATTGTAATGTTTGATTTTTTTTATTCAGTACGAGTATAGCTTTGCCTGCAAATACTATCTCATGCGGTATTATGGCATTGTTTTCCTTCCTTGTCAATGTTTATCTCAGTCGTGAATACTCCCACTTCTGCAAGTGGTGAGTAATAACAAGTCT
>OHCF01000659.1_pt1 | contig 17021 bp, 17 predicted proteins | sample 1577511 | NCBI WGS metagenome assembly OHCF01 (sample SAMEA3879568, study PRJEB24766) | human gut metagenome | biome: human-associated habitat; feature: feces | place: USA | collected 1985/1987 | reverse complement strand
TAATGTTTTTATAGTATATTTATTTATAGAGTATGGAGAGTGTGATAGATGAAAAATAAAATTAATAAGTTTATTCATAGCAAGTATTTATTAATATCGTTAATTGTACTATTGATTTTATTAGTTATAGCTACTGGTACCTATGCTTGGTTTACTTGGCGAAGTACTAGCAATACATCTCTTACTATGAATATTGGTAAATTAACAGATGTAACGTTTAATAGTGGTAATGATATATCTACTAGTACATTAGCTCCAGTATATAATTATACTGATGGAGAGAAAACTACTTTTAGGATTAATAATAAAGATACTAGCGGCACTACACTTAGTTATAGTGTTAAATTAAATATTACTAGTATAGCTAGTGAACTAAAAAGCACTGATTTAAAATATGTTCTTTTAAAGAATGATACTATAGTGCAAGAAGGAGATTTTAGTAGTATTACTGCTGGTAGTACTACTATATATAGTGATTCTATATCATCTAGTGGTACTACTAATTTTATCTTTTATTTATATATAGATGGTAATAGTGAAAATAATTTAAATATGATTAATAAGTCATTAGTAGGTACTATTGCTGTTGAAGCAACAGATAAAGAATCTTTTACTACTTACATAACTAATTTATATGAAAGTGCAGCAAAGACTACTGTAACTAATAATAATATAACCTATCAGTATGATACTACAAATAGTCTTATGAAAGATATAGGTAATAATATTAGATATTATGGTGCTAGTCCTAATAACTATATATACTTTAATTGCTCTGACTATTCAAATCAATCATCATCAACATGTGAAACATGGCGTATAATAGGAGTATTTAATGATAATGTAAAAATAATAAGAAATGAATCAATTGGAGCATATTCTTGGGATAACAAACAAACAAATTATATTTGGGAAACTGCAAGTTTGATGAAATTACTAAATCCAGGTTATGAGTCAGAAACTGTTGGAGGTAGTTTGTATTATAATTCGGGAAATGGAACTTGTTATTCAGGACTGAATTATGCAACAACAACATGTAATTTTACATCGAGTGGTTTAAAAGATAATTTTACAAAAAATGTAATTGCGGAGCATGATTGGAATATAGGACCTACTTATCAAACATATGTTAATGCAGAATATGAAAATGAAGTTAAAAATAAATTTAAAGCATATGTTGGTTTACCAAATGTAAGTGATTATGGATATGCTACAAATTTGAAATTATGTACTTCTAAAGTGTCAAGTTATAGTAATAGTGAGTGTAGGGATAATAATTGGATGTTTTATATGGCAACAGGAAGTAAAAAAATGGCATACTTTATTAACTATGCTGGTAATAGTTCTTTAAACAATTGGGCAATAAATGCTTTAACTGAAGGCGGTAATGTAGATTTATTTGATAATGATATAAATGATACATCACCAACTACTCCATCTGATATTTTTCCGACATTGTATTTGTCTAATTTGGTTAGTATAGCTGATGGTGGTACAGGGACAAGTAGTAATCCATATCAATTACAAGTAAGTTAAAAATAAAAAAAGAAAGAAAAGAGGTAATTAAAATGAATGAAGAAGAAATGATGAGAATGAAAAAAATTGAAAAAAGGGAGAAAACGGATACTATACTTGCATATATACTTATTGTTATATTGATTGCTTGTTTAGGTGTTATTTTGTTTTTGAAGTTTGTAAAGAAAGAAGACACTAAACCTGAAGAACATAATCCTACTTATATTAGTATTAATGAGATTGTTACTAAATTTAATGGTAGTACTTTAATTAGTAAATATAATAATGATGGAGTTAAGCTTGCTGCTAGTAAATCTGATAATACTATAGTTATTACTTATACTAAGGATAATAATAAAACTGATATTACTATTCCTCAAATGAGTAATGAATTAGAAATAACTCTTAATAGTGATAATGAAGAACTTTATATGGATATTTATAAAGAACTTGCTAATATTGTATGTACTTATTATGGTAATAGTGAAGATAATTGTAGGACTGCGATTGATAAGATTAAAAGTGATACTCAGGGTATAAGATTTGTTACTAATGGTAATAATAAGTATGTATATATTGATATTACTAAAGGTGTAGATGTTAATGCTAGTACTAATACTTATACTGAAGAAACTAAGGTTAGTTTAGATAATGTTAGTTATGTGTTAAATATTAGTGATACTGAAATTAAAAATATTGTTGTTGATAATGGTGATATCGCTATTAAAGTATCTGGTGGTATTAAAAATTTAAGTACTGAAGGTGTGTTATCTATTATTGTTAAGTTATATGACAATGATGGTAAAGTTGTAGGAGAAGATAAGAAAGAGTATACTGCTGATAAGGCTTTAAATGGTGAAGATACTTTTGAATTTAGTTTTGCTTATAATGATACTTTGAAAAAAGATAATGTTAAAGATTATAGTATTAATGTTGTTAGATAGGAGATAATATGAGTACACATATTGAAAGTAAATTAGAAGATATTTCTAGTGTAGTTCTTATGCCTGGAGATCCTAGGAGATGTGAATATATTGCTCGAAAGTTTTTAGCTAATTCTAAAATTGTTAATAATGTTCGAGGTATGACTGCTTATACAGGTTTTTATAAAAGTAAAAAAATTACTGTTTTTCCATCTGGTATGGGATGCCCTAGTATGGGTATATATTCTTATGAATTATTTAAAGAATATAATGTTGATACTATTATTAGAATTGGTACGATGGGTGGTTATACTGACTTAAAATTAAAAGATATTGTATTAGTAGATAATTCTATTACTAATTCTAATTATGGTAAATATTTATGTAATTATCCTAATATAAATATTAATGGTGATATGGAACTTAATAATATTATTTTGAATAGGTTTAAATATATATAATGGTAATATTTATTCTTCAGATGTATTTTATGAACAAAATAATGATTTTAAAGATAAAGTAGCTAAATATAATGTGCTTGGTGTAGAAATGGAATCTTTTGCATTATTTACTAATGCAAAACTATTAAATAAGAAAGCTGCCACTCTTCTTATGGTAAGTGATAGTTTTATTTATCCAGATAAATTATCTAGCCTAGAAAGAGAACAAGGACTTGATAATTTAATTACATTAGCGTTAGAGACAAGTTTAAAATTATAAAACTAGGGTATACTATAGGGGAGAGGTGATTATAATGAATTTTGAAACAATTAATATGGGGGGATATAACCTCCATTTAATTAAAACTAATAAGTTTAAGACGATAACTATAGATGTAGATTTTTATAGGAATATTAAGAAAGAAGAAATTACTGAGAGAAATTTACTTAAGATGGTATTATTAGATTCTAGTAATAATTATAAGACGGAAAGAGATCTTATTATTGAAAGTGAGAATTTATATGATATTAAGGTATCATCTAGTATATCAAGAATTGGTAATTTTAGTAACTTATCTTTTCAAACTAAATTTTTGAATGAGAAGTATACTGAGAAAGATATGAATAAAGAATCTATCATCTTTTTTCTTGATTTGATATTTAATCCTTATGTTAAAGATAATACTTTTGTTAGTATTGATAATCAGAAAAATAGATTAAGACAAGATATTCTTAGTATTAAGGATAATAAGATTAGATATTCTATTCTTAAATTAATGGAAAAGATGAAAGATAAACCTTATTCTTATAATACTTTTGGTTATCTTGAAGATATTGATAATATTACTGGTAAAAGCTTATATGAATATTATAAGAAAGTATTAAAAGAAGATAAGATTGATATTTTTGTATTAGGAGATTTTCAATCTAATGATATTAAAGAAATATTTAAAGAATACTTTAAGATAGATACTTTTAAGAAAGAAGATAAGAAAGTACTAGTAAAAGAATTAGTTCCTAGAAAGAGAATTGTTAGATACCGTGAATATGATACGGTAAAGCAATCACAATTATTATTACTTGCTAGTTTAAATGGTCTTACTGATTATGAAAGACAATATGTTATAAAATTATATAATGAGTTACTTGGAGGTAATTCTAATTCGATATTATTTAATACTGTAAGAGAAAAGAATAGTTACTGCTACTACATTAATTCTTCAGTTAAGGCTTATGATAATATTTTGATTATTAATTCAGGAGTAGAGGCTAAGAATATTGATAAGAGTATTAAGTTAATAAAGAAATGTTTAAAGGATGTAAGTTTAGGTAAGTTTTCTCTTGATGACTTAGATTCTTGTAAGAATACTATTATATCTGCTATTAAGTCTAATAGAGATAATCCTATTACGGCTATTAATACATACTTTTCTAAAGTACTTGTAGGTAGTGATAGTGATGAAGAGAGAATAGAGAAGTTTAGTAAAGTTACTAAAGAAGACATTATTAAAGTTAGTAAAAAGATTAGTCTTCATACTGTTTTAACACTGGAACCTAAGGAGGAAGAGCATGGAGAAGATTAGAATTAAGAATCTTGAAGAAGATGTTTACTATGAAAAATTAGATAATGGTTTAGAAGTATACTTATATACTAAAGATGATATTTATACTAATTATGTTACTTTTACAACAAAGTATGGTTCTGTATATAATGATTTTGTTCCAATAGGAGAGTCTAAAATAAGGTCTTTTCCTAAAGGTATAGCTCATTTTCTAGAACATAAAGTTTTTACGGAAAAAGAAGATCCTCAACCAATGGAATTTTTTGCTAAATCTGGTTCTTTATGTAATGCTTATACTACTTTTAGAAATACTTCATACTTATTTTATGCTACGAAAGATTTAAAAGAGAATATTGAGTATTTACTTAATTATGTACAAAATATTTACTTAACTGAAGAAGATGTTGAAAAAGAAAAGGGTATTATTAGTGAAGAGATTCATATGTATGAGGATAGACCGGGAGATGTGTTATTTGAGAAGGTAAGATTAAATACACTTAATTCTAGTCCATATCGTAATAGTATTATTGGTACTGTTAAAGATATTGAAAGTATTACTAAAGAGGACTTAGAGACTTGTTATTATACTTTTTATAATCCTTCTAATATGTTTATTGTAGTTACGGGAAGTTTTGATCCGGAAGAAATAATGTCTTTAATTAGAGAAAATCAAAGTAAGAAGAATTTTAAAATAGAAGATAATATTAAAGTTAAGGAATTTAAAGAAGAAGATAAGGTATTTAAAGAAAAAGAAATTATTAAGATGAATACTAATATTCCTAAGATTGCGTATACTTTAAAGATTCCTCTTAAGGATATTAAATTAACTAGAAGACAGTTACATTTATATATGTATATTTTATTTACTACTTTATTTGATGAGACTAGTTTATTTGATGAAGAATTAAAAAAAGATGGTATTATTAATAATACTACTTATGTTAGTTTATTAAATACTAATACACATTTACTTATATCTTTAGTTAATGAAACTAATAAATATGAAGAATTCTTAGAGAGATTAAAAGATAAACTGAATAATATGGAAATTAATGAGAAAGACTTTAAGAGAAAGAAAAAGGTATTAATTAGTAATGAGATATTTGCCTATGAGAATGTAGAAAATATTAATGATATTATTATGGATAATATTATTTATAATAATGAGTTAGAAGATGATCCAATTGGTATTATTAAAGAATTAAATATGGAGACATTACTTAAGTTAATTAAGAAGATTGATATTAGTAATGCTAGCGAGGTAATTGTAAAGAAATAGGGGTAATTTTCTATTTCTTTTTTTCTTTTTATTTGATATAATTAATATGTAATTGAAAGAGAGGTAAGTATTATGAGAAGTGGATTTGTAAGTTTTATAGGAAGACCTAATGTTGGTAAAAGTACATTACTTAATAGTATTTTAGGAAAGAGAATTGCTATTACTTCCGATAAACCTCAAACAACAAGAAATATGATTCAAGGTATATATAATGATAAAGATACTCAAATAGTATTTGTAGATACTCCTGGTATTCATAAGCCTAAAAGTAAACTAGGAAGAGTATTAAATAAACAGGCTTATTTTACTATAAATGATGTTGATATAGTAATTATGGTTGTAGATATTTCTGAAAAGATTGGTACAGGAGATAAGTTTGTTATTGATGTTTTAAAGAATATTAAAGATAAACCTGTATTCTTAGTTATTAATAAAATAGATAAACTACCAAGAGAAGAGATATTAAAGAAAATAGATGAATATCAAAAATTATATGATTTTAGAGAGATAATACCAGTATCTGCTAGAAAGAATGATAATACTGATAGATTACTTGAAGTAATTAAGAAATATTTACCTGATAATATTAAATATTTTGATGATAATACAGTTACTAGTAGTTCACCAGAATTTATTATATCTGAGTTTGTAAGAGAGAAAGTACTTGATTTAACTAATGAAGAGGTACCCCATGCTGTTACTTGCATAGTAGAACAAATTGAAGAATATGATGATATTATGAATATATCTGCTACTGTGATTGTGGATCGTGAGAATTTAAAGAAGATTATTATTGGTAAAAATGGTAGTATGATTAAAGAAATAGGTGTTAGAGCAAGAAGAGATATTGAAGCATATTTTGATAAGAAAGTATACTTAGAATTATTTGTTAAAGTTATTCCTAAATGGAGAGATAAAGAGAAATTCTTAAATATGATAGGATATAAAGATTTTTTGAATAAATAATTTGAAAATAGAGCATTATATAAATGGGTGATAAAAATGAATAAAGAGGATATATGGCTATTATTTGAAAAGACTGGTAAAATTGAATATTATTTAAAATATAAAAGTTTAACTAAAGATAAATAATAAATATATAGTTAATGCTTATATATAATAGATATGGATGATATATTACTTGAAGACTAAGGCTTCAAGTAACCCTTTAAGACCTAGACTTAAAGGAAATAATAAAAAAAGAAGTGATGATATGGATAAAAAAATAAAGGGTGTAATAGTAAGTGAATATCCCTTTGAAGATACTAGTAAGATAATTAATATCTTTACTGAGAATGGTTTACTAGGAGTCATAGCTAAAGGGGCTAAGAAAGTAAGAAGTCCCTTTTTTAGTACTACTACTAAATTTAATTATGGTAGTTTTAATATTAATTATAAAGAGAATGGTTTATCTAAATTAATTGATGCTGATACTATTAATAGTTATAATAATATTAAGAAAGATATTGTTAAAATTAGTTATGTTACTTATATTACTGAACTAGTGACTAAGGTATATAAACATGATGGTAATAAGAATATATATAAATTATATTTAGATTGTTTAGATAAGATTAATGATAATTATAATCCAGAGGCTATTACTATTATATTAAGATTAAAATTATTAGATTATCTTGGTATTATGCCTATTATTGATAGATGCGTAGTATGTGGTAATACTCATGATATTATTACTATGTCTAGTTATCTAGGGGGATATGTATGTAAGAATTGTCTTAGGAATGAGAAGGTTATATCTACTAAGAGTATTAAGTTAATTAGAATGTTATATTTAGTAGATATATCTAAGTTAAATAAATTAGATATATCTAAAGATGTATTAAAAGAATTAGAGGAGTTTACTGAGGATTATTATGATCGATATTCTGGAATATATTTAAAAAGTAAGATATTATTAGATACTATTAAATAGAATATAATAGGTGATAGTATGTTATATAAATATTTAATTATTCCTTTTATAGCTGCTCTTATATCACAAACTATAAAGGTAATAATTGAAACTAAGAGGTATCATAAATTAAATATTAAAAGATTCTTTGATGGTATGGGTGGTATGCCTAGTACGCATAGTACTTTAACTAGTAGTTTGACTACTATTATATATTTAAATTATGGTGTTACTAGTATTTTATTTGCTTTATCTTTATTTTTTTCTTTAATTGTTATATATGATTCTATGGGTATAAGATATGAGAGTGGTAATCAGGCTAGGATAATTAATAAAGTTGTTGGTACTAATTTAAAAGAAAAACTAGGACATAATCCACTAGAGGTATTAGCGGGTGTTGTTCTTGGGATAACACTTGGTATTATTATGAATATTATCTTTACTTAGATATTATTTAATAGTATAATTGATTTAGAGAGGAAGAAGTATATGAAGAAAATTATAAATGAATTTAAAACTTTTATAGAAAGAGGTAATGTTGTAGACTTAGCAGTAGGTGTCGTTATGGGGTCTGCTTTTAGTAAGATTGTTACTTCAGTAGTAGATGATTTATTAATGCCTATTATTGGTATTATTATTGGTGGTCATGACTTTAGTAATTTATCTATTAAAGTAGGAGAATCGACGATTAGATATGGTTCTTTAATTAATAATGTTATTAACTTCTTTATTATTGCTTTTTGTATCTTTTTATTGGTTAAATTTATTAATAAACTTACTAGTATTAATAAGAAGAAAGAAGATAAAAAAGAGAAGATGGAAGAACCTAAGAAGAGTGATGAAGTATTATTACTTGAAGAGATTCTTAGCGAACTTAAGAAAACTAATAAGAAATAATTTATATATCCCTGTAAGTCTACTGTCTTTCAGGGTATTTTTAGTCTAGGTCTAAAAAATAAATGTTTTGGTTGGTTGTTATATAATACTTTATATTAACTTTAGTATAATTTAATTATATAATGTATAAATATTATGGCTTAAACCTTTATCTGAAACTTTTAAAAAAGTACCTACTGCTAAAGAAGATATATTACTAGTTAATAACTAGTAATTTTTTTTAAATATTTTAGCAATCTCTATTGACAATTGCTAAAATAGTGCTATAATTATAGATGTAAATACAAAAGGAGAATGATAGTATGAAGAAAAGAGAGTTTAAGACAGAAAGTAAGAGAATATTAGATTTAATGATAAATAGTATATATACTAATAAAGAAATATTCTTAAGAGAATTAATATCTAATTCTAGTGATGCATTAGATAAGTTATATTATTTATCACTTACTAATAAAGATATTAAAGTAAATAAAGATGATTTATTTATAAGAGTAGATTATAATAAAGATAAAAGAACTATTACTATTAGTGATAATGGTACTGGTATGACTGAAGAAGAATTAGAAAATAACTTAGGAGTAATTGCTGAATCTGGTTCTCTTAAGTTTAAAGAAGAAAATAAAGAGCAAAATGATGTTAATATAATTGGTCAGTTTGGAGTAGGTTTCTACTCAGCATTCATGGTAAGTGACAAAGTAACTGTAGAATCTAAATCTTATAAAGATGATAAAGCTACTATTTGGGAAAGTGCTGGAGTAGATGGTTATACATTATCACCTTCTGATAAAAAAGATAATGGTACTATTATTACATTACATTTAAAAGAAGATACTGAAGATTATAATTATAGTGAATTATTATCTGAATATAAATTAAGAGGTATTATAAAGAAATACTTTGATTATATTAGTTATCCTATTAAGATGGAAGTAGAGAATAATAGAAAGAAAGAAGATAGTGATGAATATGAAACTTATAAAGAAGTAATCACTGTCAATAGCATGATTCCTTTATGGAAGAGAAATAAGAAAGATATTACGGAAGAAGAATATAATAACTTCTATAGTGATAAGTTCTTTGATTATGATAAACCTTTAGATGTATTACATTTTAATATTGAAGGTAATGTTAATTATAATGCACTATTATATATACCTAGTCATGCACCATATGATTATTATAGTAAAGAATATGAAAAGGGATTACAACTATATACTAATGGTGTACTAATAATGGATAAATGTAGTGAGTTACTTCCTGATTACTTTAGTTTTGTAAGAGGAGTAATTGATACTGAAGATATACCTCTAAATATATCTAGGGAAACATTACAAGATGATAAAAATATTAAACTAATAGCTAAGAGTATTGAGAGTAAAGTAAAAAATGAATTACTAGATTTACTTAAGAATAATAGGGATAAATATCTAGAATTTTATAAAGCTTTTGGTATGCAATTAAAGTTTGGTATTTATAATGATTATGGTATGCATAAGGATAAGCTAGAAGATTTAATTATGTTCTATTCTTCTGGTGATAAGAAGTTAATTACTCTAGATGAATATGTAAATAAATTAAAAGAAGAAGATAAGAATATTTATTATTGTGCTGGTGAAACAGTTGATAAGATAGATATGTTACCTCAAGTAGAAGGTATTAAAGATAAACATGAAGTATTATATTTAACTGATTATGTTGATGAGTTTGCTATAATGGCAATTCATGAGTATAAAGGTAAGACTTTTGTTAATGTTACTAATGAAAGTACTGATTTATCTACTGATGAAGAAAAAGAAAAGATAAATAAAGAAAATACTGATAATAAAGATATGCTAGAAGAAATGAAGAAAGTACTTGAAGGTAATGTAGAAGAAGTTAAACTTACTAATAAGTTAAAGAGCCACCCAGTATGTTTAACTACTACTGGAGAAGTATCTACATCAATGGAGAAAGTTATTAATGCTATGCCTACAGATGAAAAGATTAAAGCAAATGAGGTACTTGAAATTAATGCTAGTCATAAGATTGTAGATAAATTAAAAGATTTATATAAGAATGATAAAGATGAGTTTACTAAATACACAAAGGTTATTTATTATGAAGCAAGATTAATTGAAGGACTTCCTATTGATAATCCTACGGAGTTATCTAATCTTATGTGTGATATAATGGCAAATAAATAATATAATTTTAAAGGAGATGATTTGTATGTTGCCAAGTAGATTATTTTTTGATGATAGTTTTTTCAAAGGAGATGAAAGTATTAAAAGTGATATCTATGAAAAAGATGGTAATATTGTTCTAGAGATGGAAGCACCAGGATATACTAAAGATGATATAGATATTTCTATTGATAAGGGTACATTATCTATTTCTTTTGAAAAAGAAGAAGAGGATGAAGAAAATAAGAAATATCTTCATCGTGAAAGAAAAAGTTATAGTAAAGTTTCTAGAAGCTTTTATCTAGGAGATATTGATGAAGAAGATATTGATGCTAGTTTTAAGAATGGTATCTTAGTAGTTAGTGCTCCTAAAAAGAAAGAAATAGAAACTAAGAAAACTATTAGTATTAAAGATTCTGAATAAGAGTCTTTTTTCTATTTATATCCCTCTAAGCCTTGGTCTTAGAGGGTTAACTAAAGCCTTAATATATAAGTCTTTAGTTAAGATATCAACCATACATATCATATATAAGCAGTTATTTTATATAAATATTTCTTGTCAATTATTGGTGTAAAAAGAACAAAAATTGACAAAATGTCTTGATTAAAATATTAGTTATGGTATAATTATGTTAAAGATAGGAGACCTATCTGAAGAAAGAAAGGAAGAAGAGAAAATGAAAAAGAAAATGGGATTTGCAGTACTAAGTATTGCAGCATTTATGTTTGCTATCCATTCAGCTAGTGCCTTAACAGAATATAAGTTTGATGGATGGTATGCAGAAAATGGCTATGGTTCTAAGACAAAAGTAGATGAAAACATTACTAACTTAAAAGGTAATGAAACAGCGTCTGGTGGTATGTATGTAGGACCATTTAGCAAAGCTGCTAAAAATGTAAAATTAGCAGACGGAATCACTGAAGAAGTTCACGTTGGATTAGACTTCGATAAGATTAAAGAAGGTGAATACTTCGAAGCCTCATTAGCATTAAAGACAACTAATGATAATAGTGAAGAAAAATATGTTTCAGAAGCAGTAGTTATGTCACAAAGAGTAGGAGACAAAATTAAACTAACTGCAGGATGGGCAAAAGATTTCGAAGCATATATACAAGCAAAAGGAGTATATACTTATCAGTGGAAAATGTGGATTGAAACAGAAGAAAATGCTAAAAAAACATATGTACAATTCACTTTATTACAAGGAGAAAAAGAAATAGCTACTACTGGTAAAATTGACTTCGATACTTTAACAACAGCAGATACATTAAATCCAATAGCAGAGCAAAAAGATGTAACATTAAAATATTTATGGTTCTGTAATATAAATGTTAAAGAAGGTGTAAACATTTATACTGAAGTTCCAACAGTAACTCTTACATTTGTATCTCCAATTAAAGGTGAAGAAGACGAAAAACTAGAAGTATATAAATACATGTCATTTACAGAAAGTGACATTGAAGAAATGATAAAAGAAATAAAAGCTGCTGCTAAAGAAGAAGGATATAAATTTGAAGGATTTTATGCAGATGAAAAATTCACTACAGAATTTGATTTCACTAAACCTTTTGAAGGAAATGTATCTATTTATACAAAATTAACTAAAATTGTTAATGAAAGCCAAACTAAAGAAGAAGAAAAAAATCCTAAAACTTCTGATATGAACTTAGCTTTAATTCTTACTTCGTTAGGACTTGCTTCAGTAGGAGCAGTACTAGTATCAAGAAAAAAACTTGCTAAAGCAAATAGATAATTAGAATAGACCAAAAAGTCTATTCTTTTTTCTTAATTTGACAAATAGATTGAAATTTGCTATTATATAGGTGTGTTAAGGGGGATGTTATGGCTTATTATTTAACTATAAGGAAGAAAGATACTTATATTCCTATTGATATTGGGTATCTTACTTGTTTTACTAAGTTATCTAAATATAAAAGTGGTGGTTATAGTTTAGAAGAAATTGATAGATGTACTATGAACTATATTAATGAATATTTCTTTAAGGAGGATCTATATAAGGCTGGGTTAATTGAACTAGAGGATATTGCTAGAGAACTTACTATTAGATATAAAAAAAGTAATTCTTACGAACTAGTAAGAAATGGTATACCTTATAGAAGAACTAAAAATTATTTTGATTTATATGGTTTAAAGTTTATATTACTTAGTAAGCAAAAAGATTATATTTTTTTAGAAAAACTAGTATCATATTATCGTAATAGTTATATAAATAATATTAATGTATCTAAGATTAAATATTGTATGGAATCTAGGAAAAGAGAACTGTTAAATGTTACATTAGGAGAATTCTATATGCGAGAAGTTACTAAATATGATTCTACTACTGGGGAAGTTAAAATTAATTATAAACATTTTCATGATTTAGCTATGTTTATTTATAATTATGATATTACATTAGAAAAAGAACAACTTGGTATTACTAAAGAAGAAGATAAAATGGAAAGAGAACTAACTTTTGAGTATTTAAAAAAATCGTTAAGTGGAGATTTAGTTGAACCTAAAAAGAAAGTAAAATCTAAAGATTTAGAAGGTCAAATTAGTATTTTTTAGACTAATTACTTGACCTTCTTTTTTTATTTGTGTTATACTTTATATGGTGAATATAAATGGAAGAAAAAAAGAAAAGAATTGATGAGTTAGTAGAAATAATTAATAAGGCTAGTTATGAATATTATCTTAATGATAGTCCTTCAATTACTGATCAGGAGTATGATGATTATTATAGTGAGTTACTTAGATTAGAAGAAGCATATCCTGAATTAAAAAGAGAAGATTCTCCTACGATAAGAGTTGGAGGAGAAGCTCTTAGTAAATTTGAAAAAGTAGAACATAAGACACCAATGTTATCTTTTGATGATATTTTTAATGAAGATGAAATAATTGCTTTTGATGAAAGAATTAGAAAGAGTATTAATAATCCTACTTATACTGTAGAGCCTAAGATGGATGGTTTATCTGGCTCGTTAATATATGAAAAGGGATTGTTAGTTAGAGTAGCTACTCGTGGTAATGGTTTGGTAGGTGAAAATATTACCGCTAATGGGAAAACAATTAAATCTATTCCTCTTAGATTAAAAAAAGATATTGATATTGAGGTAAGAGGAGAAATATATATGAGTAAAGCTTCTTTTGAGAAGGCTAATAAGGAAAGAGAAGCAAATGGGGAGGCTTTATTTGCTAATCCTAGAAATGCTGCGGCAGGTTCTGTTAGACAATTAGATAGTAAGATTACTGCTAAAAGGAATTTGGATTTTATGGCTTACTTTATACCTAATCCTAAAGATTATGGTATAAAGACACAAGATGAATCATTAAAGTTTTTAAGAGAACTTGGTTTTGTTACTAATTATAAATTAAATACTATTGCTTCTAATGCTGAGGAAATAATAAGGGATATTAAGTTACTTGGAGAAATTAGAAAGAGTCTTCCTTATGAGATTGATGGTGTTGTTCTTAAGGTTAATAATCTTGAAGATGAAGACAGACTTGGTTATACTGCTAGAGTTCCGAGATGGGGGATAGCTTATAAATTTCCAGCTGAGGAGGTACTTACTACTTTAAAAGAAATTAAATTTACTGTTGGGAGAACTGGTAAGATTACGCCAAATGCTATTTTTTCACCAGTTCATGTAGCGGGTTCTCTTATATCTAAAGCTACATTACATAATGAGGATTATTGTATAACTAAGGATGTTAGAGTAGGAGATACTATCTCTATTAGAAAAGCTGGAGATGTTATTCCGGAAGTGGTTAGAGTTCTTAAAGAAAGAAGAAATGGTACTGAAAAAGAATTTCAGATGTTAGAATACTGTCCTATTTGTCATACTAAGATTGTTAGAAAAGATACTGAGGCTGACTACTATTGTCCTAATGAAATGTGTCCGGCGAGAAAAATTGAAAATATAATTCATTTTGCTAGTAGAGAAGCTATGAATATTGATGGTCTTGGTGAATCGATAATTGAAGATTTATATAATGAAAACTTTATTATTAATATTACTGATATATATGATATTGATAAATATGAAGAAGAGTTAATGAATTTAGAAGGTTATGGTAAGAAGAAAATAGATAATTTAAAGAGTGCTATTAAAAATAGTAAGAATAACTCTTTAGAAAGATTAATATTTGGTCTTGGTATTAGAAATGTTGGGGCTAAGACTGCTAAGGTATTAGCTAAGTATTATAAGACTTTGGATAATTTAATGAATGCTAGTTATGAAGAGTTAGTTAATATAAGTGATATTGGAGATATTATTGCTAAGAGTATAATTAGTTACTTTAGTAATGAGGATAATAAAAATATTATTACTAAGTTAAAACAACTAGGAGTAAATACTACTTATATTAATAATTCTGGATATGAAGAAAAGGATGAATTTAAAGGTAAGACTTTTGTTTTAACTGGTAGTTTGGTTAATATTACTAGAGATAAGGCTAGTGAAATTATTGAATCACTAGGAGGTAAAGTATCGTCATCAGTTAGTTCTAAAACTTCTGTTGTTGTAGTAGGAGATTCTCCTGGTAGTAAATATGATAAAGCTTTAGCTTTAGGTATTTCAATATGGCAAGAAGATGAATTTTTAGATAAGATAGAGAATTAGTCTCTATCTTTTTGTGTATTTTATAAATATATTACATATAATTTAATAGGTGATACGATGACTAAAATAGATAATTTTAAATCATTTGTAAGAAGAAATCCTAATTTAATTACTTATGTTAGAGAAAAGAATACTTCGTGGCAGGAGTTCTATGAATTATATGATTTATATGGGGAAGATCCTACTATCTGGAATAAATACTTAAATAAAGAAGAAAGAGGGGCCAAAGAATCTTCTAATAATAATCCTTTAAATAATATTTTAACGATGGCTAAAAATATTGATGCTGATAAATTACAAGATGGTTTATCTTCAATACAGAAGGCTGTTGATTTATTTGGAGGTCTTCTAGTAAAAGATAAGGGTACTTCTACTAAGAGTGATTACTTACCTAGACCGGTATATAAAAGGTTTGATGATTAATGACTATTGAGACTCAACTAAAGATATCTTCTGATCCAATGTTAATTAGATTTATTAGAGAATATCCTATTTGGTATAAATATTTAAATAGAAATCCTGATTTATTTAATAATATGGTTCAAGATATGAAAGAAAAGTATAAACTAACTACTAGTGACCGTATTAATAATGCTTTAAATAGTATTGGTATGCTACAAAGTTTAATTGATGTATTGAAATAAAAATACCAAGAATTTTATTATCTTGGTATTAATTTTTAAATCTAAGTTTTTCATTTGATATATTAAATAACATTCCTATTAATGTCATATATGATAGAAGTGAAGATCCTCCATAGGATATAAATGGTAAAGTTATACCCATAATTGGCAAAAGACCAATTGTCATACTGATATTTTGTATTTGTTGGAAGAGGAGGACTGCGATTATGCCTCCGACTGTAAATTTATCACATGCATCATTAGTTTTTTCGGCTAGTGAGATAATATTAATATCAAAATATATAAGTAATGATATTAAACATAATACTCCAATAAAGCCAAAGTTAGAGGCAAATACGGCAAAGATAAAATCTGTTTGCATCTCTGGAAAATAAATAGGAGTATGATTAAAACCGTGTCCTAGACTACCAGCAGATCCAATAGCGGTAAGACTATTGGTAAGTTGTAGTCCACTAGAATTAGACCAATTTAATATTCTATCCATTCGGTAGAAGAAACTTGTACCAAATATTTTAATAAATAAATCATCATTTAGGAAATATATTCCTAGGAAGATACTACCTAATACTAGTATTATTGAAATGGTAGCTATAAACCATCTACTTTTAAAGCCTGCGGTAAATAACATTACTATTGTTATGATAAAATATATGAGTACTGCTCCTGTATCTGGTTCTATAAAGGTAAGTACTGAAGGTATTCCTACTACTATTAAGACTTTAATTAGAAATTTAAATTCTTCCATCATATCATTACTTCTTCTTTCGGCATTAAAGTCACCTATCATTCTTGATAATGTTATTATTAAGAATATTTTCATAAATTCTGATGGTTGGAAACTACCGATATATGGTATTATAAACCAGCATTTTGCATTGTTAATAGGAGTTCCTATAAATAATACTAGTATTAAGAGGAGGACTCCTATAATATATAATATATAAGCATTATTATATAAGAATTTATTACCGAATAGCATCATTACAAAGGCTATTATAAAGCCTATTGTATACCATAGTATTTGTTTTAAATATAGATTTTGTAAATCACTTGGAAGT
>OHCF01000610.1_pt1 | contig 18150 bp, 16 predicted proteins | sample 1577511 | NCBI WGS metagenome assembly OHCF01 (sample SAMEA3879568, study PRJEB24766) | human gut metagenome | biome: human-associated habitat; feature: feces | place: USA | collected 1985/1987 | reverse complement strand
CGCGGAGCTTGTCAGCTTCATCGGGGAGGACAAAGCCGAAGCCCTGTCCGTCCACGCTGCAATAGAAAGCGATTTTCATGTCTGCCACCTCAAGCGAAAATGTCTTGGATTTTATATGCAATCTCAATGCGTCTATCTGACAGGCGGCTTGCCGCTTGCAGTCGGTGATTTTGTGGTCGTTCCGGTTGGAAACCGGAATGCGGAGAAAACTGGTCGCGTGACGGATGTTTTTGTTTGCAGCGCGCAGGATGCACCGTATCCGCCGGAAAAGGCAAAGTTTGTGCTCCGGAAATCGGAGCGGTCTGCGGCTCCGAAAAAGTCAGAAACATGATCAAAGCAAAGAACGCCAGCAGATATTATAATGCTCTCAGTTCTCTTATATGAAATTGTAAAACAGCGCGGGGCGGCCTGAAAAACAGGCTACACCGCGCTGTTTATATTGTCTTTTAAGAAAAGGCAGTCAGCATTTCGACACATCGAAAAAAGTTAGATTTTATAAGATTATTTCGTATAATATCAAATAATTATATTATTTCTGATTCCTATATTTAGGATTCGTTCGATTTGTTCTATAGCTTCGTTCAAAAAATTTGTGCAGCTTTTTTCGCCAAATTTGGTATTCACATGGCTGTTTTTTCGGGAGGGATAGTAGGGAGATGTTTTCCCCTTTGTACCTTGACAATTTTATATCAGCAACGCGGATAACACCGCAGGTTAGGAAACGCGCACGGCGCGCGCGACGACCTCGTCGAAGCAAGCTGCGTATCTTTCGCTTCCGTGCAAGCACGAAAGCTCAATCACTACGCTGCTTCTCCTCTCCTCACAAAGCCGTTCGGCTTTGCGGGGTCCCCAAGACGGGCGAGCGAGAAACGCACCGTGGGCAGCCCTGGCAGGCTGCATCATGCCGCCCAACCTGTTTGGACACACAATGTCCGGCCTGCACGTAAGACAGGCTGCCGTGGCTGGGGTTGAAAGCAGTCAAGACCCCTTCCACGAGCTGTGAGAGCTGCCAGGCTCTGTCCGCGCTGTTCCCCATCGCCGGGGCGCGAGCTGCAAATACGGCGAAAACAATTTCAAAAGAATGGAGTGTTTATGTCAGAAAACAAAAAATACTACTACATGAAGCTCAAGGAAAATTTCTTCTCCAGTGAACGGATGGTTGTTCTGGAAATGATGCCGGACGGAATTCTGTATTCCAATTTGCTGCTCAAGATGTATCTGATGTCGCTCAAGCACAACGGAATTCTCCTGCTGCATGAAAATCTGCCGCACACGCCGCAGACCATCGCAACGTTTACCCGCCATCAGATCGGCACCGTAGAACGCGCGCTGCAAATCTTCCTAAAACTCGGTTTTGTCGAGCTGCTGACCGATGGCGCGTACTATATGCCGGATATCCAGCTGCTGGTCGGGCGATCCTCCACCGAAGCAGAGCGAAAACGCCGGGAACGGCTGCGTTTACAAGCACAGAAGCTCCTGTCTAACTCAAAAGCGGACATTTGTCCACCAGAGAATAGAGATAAAGAGATTAGAGAACAGAAGTGCGCGCGGACAAATATCCGAACTTACGAAGTAACGGAGGAAGATGTCGTATGATGCCAATTACAGAAGAAGTCCATGCGTTTTTGACGGCAAATGCAGCTGCGCAGATACAGCGAGATGATGAGTATCTCGATGCCGCTGATGGATTGCTGCACTGCAAGACCTGTCATGGCTTGCGGCAAACGGTCATTCCTGCTCCCGGCGGAACAGGATTTCTCCGACCACGCTGCCTGTGCCCCTGCCAGAGTGCTGCGGAAAAACAGCGCAAAGCGGCAGAAGAAAAACGGGAGCGTCTGGAACGCATTCAGCGGCGAAAAGCACATGGGTTACAGGATCGCCGCCTCTACGATTGCACGTTTGCCAACGATAACGGAAAAACGCCAGGGCTGACTGCCAAAGCCAAACGCTATGTGGAACATTGGGAGGATGCGGCACGGAAAAATATTGGACTGCTCCTGTTTGGCGATGTGGGAACCGGGAAATCCTTTCTTGCCGGGTGCATTGCAAACGCGCTGCTGGAGCAAGACGTGCCGGTTCTGATGACAAACTTCCCAACAATTCTGAATCGCATGACAGGGCTGTTCGGTTCTGAGCGTGCTGACTTTCTTGCCAGTCTGAATGCCTATGATCTTCTGATTTTGGATGATCTTGGTGCAGAGCGAGGAACAGAGTATGCATTAGAACAGGTCTTCGCCGTGATCGATGCCAGATACCGAAGCCGCAAGCCATTGATCGTCACAACAAATCTGACGCTGAATGCGCTCAAACACCCAGACGATCTTGCGCATGCCCGCATCTATGACAGGATCTTGGAAATCTGCGCTCCGATTCTGTTTGGCGGCGAAAATCTGCGCGTGGAAAAAGCAAATGAAACAAAAACTGCTGCCAGAAGTCTCCTGCTGCCGGGCAATGCCGCCTGAATCGCTGCCGTAGCGACTATTGTAGCGACTACAAAAGACAAAAAATCAAATTTCGAACCGGCATAGCGACTAATGTAGCGACTACGAAATCCGAAACGCAGAAATTTTGGATTTTATGGCTTGTGCAAAATGAAAAGCAAAAAATTCTTCTAAGCGGAATGAGAATCAGGCTGCGTTTTAGGCTTTTCTTGCCGTGCAAGAAAAGCGCAAGCATCGCGTTTTGGTACCAAAACGCAGCTTGCAGGGAAAGCCCTGACCCCAATGCCGCCTGCAGGTGGAGGACTAACGGTTGAACTATGGCACAAGTCGGAAACGCACATCGGCGCAGCCGTTTGCTCCGCGGCGTGGGGCGCGTTGTGCCGATGTGTGCGGTTTTATGGGCCGACCGCGCATCCGTGCAGGTCTGCGCCACACAAACGCCACGTCCGCCCACCGTGGCGGCGTGAAGAAAATAGAATAAAAAACTTTGATTGGACAATTCTTCTCGGCCATTCAAAAACAAATTTTGATTCCCTGAATGGGAGAAAGGAAGCCATATGAACCAGAAACAGTATCACTCGCTGGAAGAATTGCCCCTGATGATGAATATGGCAGACGTTGCAGCCGTCCTTGGCATTTCCAGAGCCGGAGCATACAAGCTCGCCCACAGTGCAGATTTCCCGGCGTTTCAGATCGGCAGGCGCATCGTAGTCTCGCGGGAAAACTTCCTCGGCTGGCTGAACCGGCAGTCCACAGAACAAAAATGCGCCTGAACGCAAAAAGTACTCGCTATTTCACTGTGCTTGTGGTAGTTGTGTGAGCTACCGGAAAAGGAGGAATTTACATGAGCAAAAAGCGAGCCAACGGCGAAGGCAGCATCCGCAAACGAAAGGACGGACGCTGGGAGGGCCGATATACTGCCGGGTATGACAAGGACGGAAAGGTCATCACGAAAAATGTTCTCGGGAAAACGCAGGCAGAAGTCAAAGAAAAGCTGAAAACGGCGATCGAAGAAAGCCAGAAGCTTGACCCGACCCGCACGGGGCAGTACACCGTTCAGACATGGGTGACGTTGTGGTACGAGGTGTTTATCAAGCCGCAGATCCGCCCGAATACGAAGCAGTTCTACCGCAACTGCATGGAAAACCATCTCTTTCCCGCGCTGGGTGACTGCCCGCTGGAAAAGCTGAGCACCATTCAAATTCAGCGGGCGATCAACGAGATGAGCGAGCACGGCAGAAATCACTACTACAGCCACATTCCGCTGAAAGAAACGACGCTCAGCCCGCGCATTGTGCAAGGCATCCTCGGAATCCTGCGGAAAAGTCTCGATCAGGCCGTCGCAGAAAAGCTCATTCTGAGCAATCCGGCAGCAAACTGCAAAGCCCCGAAAACGGTGCGAAAAGAAATGAAAGTGCTGCCGGAAGAACTGATCGGTCCATATCTGTACGAAGCGAAGCAGCGCGGTGTGTTTGCACCGCTCTATCTGGAACTGACCAGCGGGCTGCGCCGGGGAGAACTGCTGGCCCTGCTCTGGAAAGATCTGAACGTGAAGGACCGAACGCTTTCCGTCACCAAAAGCGTCTGCCGCATTGACCATCAGCTTGTTGTCAGCCAGCCAAAAACGAAAAACTCCCTGCGACTGCTGACACTTCCGGAGAGCACCGTGCAGATTCTGGTAGAAGAACACGAAAAGCACCCGGATAATCCCTATATGTTCCCGTCCCCGAAAACCGGAGAAATGCTCGACCCGGCATCCTTCCGCGCTATGCATGACCGGATTCTGGAAGCCATCGGCGCGGAACATGTGAGATTTCATGACATGAGACACACATTCGCGACCTTGGCACTCAAAAATGGTGTGGACGTGCGGACACTCTCCGAAATGCTCGGACATTACAGTGCGGGGTTCACGCTCAGCACCTACGTCCACTCCACGCCCAGCATGCGCGTGCAGGCTGCGGACACCATCGGTCAAATGATCGGCCGGGAAGTGGTGTGACGCAAAGCATAGCGGGCGCGCTGCCAAAACGGCAGCGCGCCCCTTTTCTCGTGAAAAAATACTGATTTTATGTACGTCTTATGCGCTGTGGAATGGTCTTTTCGTGCTATTTCGTACTGTTTTGTACATCGACGTACATCGCGGTTTGGGTCACGGTTTGGGTCAATACGTGACTTCAAAAATATGGTTGAACTTTTTGACTGCAAAATGCAAGAAAAAGCTCCGAAATCAAGCGATTTCGGAGCTTTTTATGGTGGACAGTACAGGACTCGAACCTGTGACCCCATGCACGTCAAGCATGTGCTCATACCAGCTGAGCTAACTGTCCATCAGCGGGGTTATTATACTCGATCCCGCTGCGTTTGTCAAGCATTATTTTTCAGATACCATGCGATCAGCAGATCGGCGGCTTCGCCGTAGCTCTGGACGCCGGATTCCTCAGAGAAGGCCTTCAGATAGGTGTCGTTGAGCTTCTGCGCTGTGTCCTGCACCTTGCCCTCATACTGCTCGTAGTGTGCGTTTGCCGCGCGGATGTCGGCGAGGACACCTTCTGACAGGGTGCTCCAGATCTGGCTGGCGGCGGTCTTGTCAATCTTCGACAGGGCGTTGTGGCAGTAGATATACGCGCCGAACGCGCCGGAGTAGCGGAAATCGTCGTCTTCCGAGGCCATGCAGGCCAGATAGGCGCAGAAGTTCGCGTCGTCCTCGGCTGTGACGGCCTGCCGGTGGGCAAGCTCGTGGCACATGGTAAAGGGGATCCACGCGGTATACGTATCCGGGTTGACGCAGGCCTCCGCCGTGAAGCAGATAAAGATGCCCGTCGTGCCGGTCTGGCTGAACAGCCGCCACGAAGCCAACGGCTTTACTGGCCCGAGTCCGTCCGTGAACGGATCATACTGCTGCGCAAGCGCCGCGTAGCCGCCGGGGGCCTGCTTTGCAAGCTCGGAAAACGCCGGATAGACGGTCAGATTTTCTGCGTCACGCTCGACCTTTTCGACGTATTCGTTTGCCTGCGCGGCATAATAGGCCGTTGCGGCGATGAGCTCCTGCTTGGAGTATTCGCGCACGTCGAGCCCGAGAGACTTGTCGACCGACGGGCCGAAGTGCCCGAGGCCCCAGATGGCAACGAACAGGAACACGCCCGTGCTGAGCCCCAGCAGAACGCCGGACAGCCAGCAAAGCAGGCTCCGGCGCCCCGTGAACACGCGGATGAGCGTATAGAAAAACCACAGCGCCAGCAGGACTGCCAGCACCTCCCACAGCGCGATGGGCATCAGCCCGGACACGGAGGAAATGGCCGACAGGATGCTTCTGGAGAGGGCGGGGTAGAACGAAAAGACCACACTGGGCGCGGCCTTTGCAAACGCGATCATCAGGCCCGTCAGGACCAGAAGGATCGCCGATAGGATCACTCTTCCGATTGCTTTCAAGATGGATATGTCCTTTCCGAATTGCTTCCTGCATTATACCACATTTTCGGGAAAAACAAAACTGGTCTTTCAAATTTTTGCCGCGCGGTTGACTTTGCGGGCTTTTTCATTATAATAATAGGATAAACTTGATCATATACGTCAGGAGGACGAGAAGTATGATGAAAAACAGCGAAAAGTCCATGGACAAGATCATTGCCCTTTGCAAAAACCGCGGCTTTGTCTTTGCAGGCTCCGAAATTTACGGCGGCCTGGCCAACAGCTGGGACTACGGCCCTCTCGGCGTTGAGTTCAAGAACAACGTCAAAAAGGCGTGGCTCAAGAAATTCGTGCAGGAAAGCCCGTACAACGTCGGTCTCGATGCGGCCATTATCATGAATCCGCAGACGTGGATCACGACCGGCCATGTGTCCAGCTTCTCCGACCCGCTGCTCGACTGCAAGGCGTGCAAGGCCCGCCACCGCGCTGACAAGCTCATCGGCGAAGAGCATCACGAGGTCAACGTCGACGCGATGAGCTTCGACGAGATGGACAAGTTCATTGCCGAGCATGAGGATATTGTCTGCCCCGTCTGCGGCAAGCACGACTTTACCCCCATCCGCAAGTTTAACCTGATGTTCAAGACCGCCATCGGCGTCACCGAGGATTCCTCCTCGACCTGCTATCTGCGGCCGGAGACGGCGCAGGGCATCTTCGTGAACTTCGCGAACATCCAGCGCACTACCCGCCGCAAGCTGCCCTTCGGCGTGTGCCAGATCGGCAAGTCCTTCCGCAACGAGATCACCCCGGGCAACTTTACCTTCCGTACCCGCGAGTTTGAGCAGATGGAATGCGAATTCTTCTGCAAGCCCGGCACGGACCTCGAATGGTTCGCATACTGGAAGGACTACTGCGTGAACTGGCTCAAGAGCCTTGGCATCCGCGAGGAGAACCTGCGCCTGCGCGACCATGAGCCGGCGGAGCTGGCCTTCTATTCCAGAGCCACGACCGATATTGAGTATGCGTTCCCGTTCACCGACTGGGGCGAGCTCTGGGGCATTGCCGACCGCACCGATTATGACCTCAAGCGCCATCAGGAGGCTTCCGGCAAGGATCTGACCTATTTCGATCAGGAAGCGAACGAGCACTATATCCCCTACGTCATCGAGCCGTCGCTCGGCTGCGACCGCGTGGCGCTGGCGTTCCTGTGCGAAGCGTATGACGAGGAGGTCATCGACGAGGCGAAGAACGACGTGCGCGTGGTTCTGCACCTGCATCCGGCGCTGGCCCCGTACAAGGCTGCGATCCTGCCGCTGAGCAAGAAGCTGGCCGAGCCCGCAAGAAAGATCTATCAGGACCTGTGCGGCGACTTCATGCTGGACTACGACGACACCGGCTCCATCGGCAAGCGCTATCGCCGCGAGGACGAGATCGGCACGCCGTACTGCATCACGGTCGATTTTGCGACCGTCGGCGACGACAAGACCCCGGCGGACAACGCTGTTACCATCCGCGAACGCGACTCTATGGAGCAGGTTCGCGTTCCCATCAGCGAACTGAAGAACTGGCTGGCCGAGCATACGAAATTCTAAAAATAAAAAGGGGGCCGCACGGCCCCTTTTCCATATCCGCGCACAGGAGGAACGACACATGAAAGCCATTATCACCGTCGTCGGCCCCGACCGGGTCGGCATCATCGCCGAGGTCTGCACGCTGCTGGCAGAACTCCACATCAGCGTCGTGGAGATCAGCCAGACCATCATGCAGCGCACGTTTACCATGATCATGCTCGTCGAATGGACGGCAGGCGCGCCGGAATTTGACACGGTACAGGCCCGCGTCACGGAAAAGGGCGAACAGAGGGGCCTGTCCATCCGCATCCAGCGGCAGGATATTTTCACTGCCATGCACACCATCTGACGGAGGGGACAGATCATGCTGAACCATTCCGATATCATGTCCACGGTCGATATGATCGACCATCAGCATCTGGACATCCGCACCATCACCATGGGCATTTCGCTTCTGGACTGCGCCGACCCGAATCCGGAGGCCTGCGCCCGGAAAGTTCACGACAAGATCTGCCGGCAGGCCGAGCATCTGGTTGCGACAGGCTGCCAGATCGAACGGGAGCTTGGCATTCCCATCGTCAACAAGCGCATTTCCGTCACGCCCATCGCGCTGGTCGCAAGCGCGTGCGAGACGGAGGATTTTGTTCCGTTTGCCAAGGCGATGGACAGCGCCGCAAAGACCTGCGGCGTGGATTTCATCGGCGGATTTTCCGCGCTCGTGCAGAAGGGCATGGCCTCCGGCGACCGGCGGCTGATCGCCGCCATCCCGCAGGCGCTGGCCGAGACGGAGCTGGTCTGCTCCAGCGTCAACGTCGCCTCGACAAAGGCGGGCATCAACATGGACGCTGTGCGCCTTATGGGGCAGGCGATCAAAAAGACGGCCGAGCTGACAAAGGAACGCGATGGACTTGGCTGCGCGAAGCTCGTCGTGTTCTGCAACGCGGTCGAGGATAACCCGTTCATGGCGGGTGCGTTCCACGGCGTGGGCGAGGCCGACGCGGTCGTGAGCGTCGGCGTATCCGGGCCGGGCGTGGTGTACCACGCGCTGCAGAGCGTCAAGGGCCGGCCCTTTGACGAGGTGGCCGAGTGCATCAAGAAAACGGCCTTCCGCATCACGCGCATGGGCCAGCTGGTGGCGCGGGAAGCATCCCGGCGGCTGGGCGTGCCGTTCGGCGTGGTCGACCTGTCCCTCGCCCCGACACCCGCCGTGGGCGACAGCGTGGCGCGCATTCTGGAGGAAATGGGCCTTGAGACCTGCGGGACGCATGGAACGACGGCGGCACTGGCGCTTCTCAATGACGCGGTCAAGAAGGGCGGGCTGATGGCGTCCAGCTCTGTCGGCGGACTGTCCGGCGCGTTTATCCCGGTGTCCGAGGACGAGGGCATGATCGCCGCCGCGCGAAGCGGCGTTCTGACGCTTGATAAGCTCGAAGCCATGACGTGCGTGTGTTCGGTGGGCCTTGATATGATCGCCGTCCCCGGCGACACGAGCGCGGAGACGATCTCCGCCATCATCGCGGACGAGGCCGCCGTCGGTATGGTCAATTCCAAGACGACCGCCGTGCGCCTCATCCCGGCTCCGGGCAAGACGGTCGGCGATGAAGTCTCCTTCGGCGGCCTGCTCGGCGCAGCGCCTATCATGCCGGTGCATCCGGAGTCTTCTGCGGACTTTATCGCCCGCGGCGGGAGGATTCCGGCCCCGATGCAGAGTCTGAAGAACTAGGAAACGATAAGACCCGCCTTTCGCCGCCAAAACAGCGGAGGGCGGGTTTCTTTGCAAAAGCCTCCCCTTGCCATGCGCCGCATGGTAAGGGGAGGTGGCATTTTCGAAGAAAATGACGGAGGGGATTTGCGGCAGATTTCAGAGTGCTTCGAAATTTGCGGCGTTCGAATCCCTTCAGGCCCTTCGGGCCAGCTTCCCTTGAGCCCAAGGGAAGCCTGAGCGCTCCCGCGCCAGTGCTTTGCTGAAAGAAAAGTTTTAAATGTTACAACGTAGTAGGGGCTGACGACTCTGTCACCTTATAGTTGTCCCGAAGGAGTAAGAAATTGGTTCTATCCGAGAAATAGCCGATGGAGATTCCGGAAAACAGTTGAAAGTCGCGAATTTCCTTTCCGAAAACTACGGTGGAGAGCCATTGCAATGGCGGAAAATGGGCGGTATAATACAAACAGACAATTTCCAATATGATGTTCACTGGTTTGAGCAAAATGGGAAGCACTTTGAAGAAAAGCTGAAAGGGGTGAAGAGAAAATGAAGGTGAGATATAAAGGGCCGACGTTCGGCGGCGGTTTTCTCGGGCTGACGGATGGAAAAATCTATGAATGCGTGGGGGTCGAATATGATCTGCTCCGCATCATAGATGATGAGGGCGAGGACTACCTTTATTCCGCTTCAGCCCCTGCGCCGCTCAACGGCAAAACCAAGCCGGGCAAATGGGAAGTGGTAGAAGATGACGAGCAGGGAACGCTTTCAAGGCTGATTTCTAAGGAGAACGCATGATCGACGAAAAACTGAAAGCCGCCATCGAGCGGGCGCTTGCCGCCGGATTCCGCGTCCAGCTGAAGCGCATGAAGGACGGAACAGTCAAGGCGCAGATCATCAAGGCGGAAGAGCTGAAAAAATAATACAGATACCGCAGCGTAAATGCTACGAATTTGCTGCAGATTCTCATATAACTGCTGCACCCTGCGCGGGCCGATGTGTACCGGCGAGCGGCAGACCCACATCCGTAACGCTCCTTCGTCGCGAACGGATGTGACCGGCATCGGCCCCTACAGGGGCAGCACTGAATAAATCCCCGCTTGCTTCACTGGGGTTTTCAGCGAAGCAAGCGGGGATTCGTGTCGTTTTCAGCCCTTCAGCGTCTGCTTTGCGTGCAGGAGCGCCTGACAGAGCGCGTCAACGTCGGCTTCCGTGTTGTCGCGGGAGAACGAGACGCGGATGGAGCCGTCGATGACGGCAGGGGGCAGATGCATGGCCTCAAGCACGTGGCTGCGGTGGCCCTTGGAGCAGGCGGAGCCTGCCGAGACATAGATGCCGTCTGACTGCAGACAGTTGATAATGCCCTGTGAACGGAGGCCCGGCAGGGACAGGTTGACGATGTGCGGCGCGGTCTGGCTGCCGATCAGAACAAGGCCGTCGATGCCGGACAGCTTTTCCCGGGCCAGATCGCGCAGCTGCGCCATGCGCGCGATGTCTGCTTTCGCATCCGTATCGGCGCAGGCTGCGCCGAAGCCGCAAATGCCGGGCATGTTTTCCGTGCCGGAGCGGTAGTTGCTCTCCTGCCCGCCGCCATTCAGGAAAGCAGGGAGGGGCAGGCCGGGACGGATATAAAGCGCGCCCGTGCCTTTGGCGGCATGGATCTTGTGCGCGGAGACGGAGATCATGTCCGCGCCGAGCGCTTTGGCGCGGAATGGAACCTTCAAAAAGCCCTGCACGGCGTCGGTATGGAACAGCGCCAGCGGGGAAGCGCGGCGCACGGCCTTGACCATGTCGGCAATCGGCATGACCGCGCCCGTCTCGTTGTTGACCATCATGACGGAGACGAGAATGGTATCGGGCCGGAGGGCCTTTTTCAGTTCCTCGACTGTAATATTGCCGTCGTGGTCAGGCTGCAAATATGTGACCTCGAAGCCCTTCGCTTCCAGCTTCTGCATGGGGTGCAGGACAGCGTGGTGCTCCACGGCGGTCGTGATGATGTGGCGGCCGCGCTTGCCGAGACGCTCGGCGGCGGAAAGAATGGCCCAGTTGTCGGCCTCCGTGCCGCCGGAGGTGAAAAACACCCGGTCGGGCTCTGCGCCGAGGGCGGCGGCGACCGCCTGCCGCGCCTGCCGCAGACGGTGGGCGGCATCAATGCCGAGCGCGTAGACGGACGACGGATTGCCCCAGCAGTCCGTGAGCGCCTCTGTCATGGCCCGCACGCAGGCGGGGCAGGGCTGCGTGGTGGCGGAATTGTCGAGATAGATCATAGTAAAACCTGATTTCTGTGGTTTATTTTCCAACGCAGAACCGCTCAAAAATGCGGTTCGTGATATCCTCGCGCATCGTCCGGCCCGTGACCTCGCCGAGCGCATCCATGGCCGCTTCCAGATCGACCAGCACCGCGTCGGGCGTCATGCCTGCGCGCAGGCTCCGGACAGCGGAATCGACGGCCTTTTTCGCGCGCAGAATGGCGCCGGCCTGCCGCGCGTTCGTCAGAAGCGAGCCGTCGCACGGCGCATCGTCCGGGAAGAGCATATCAAACGCCTGCTCCAGCAGATCAAAGCCCGTGCCGTCCTTGCAGGAGACGGGGATGATGTACGAAAACGGCAGATCGGACGGCTCGATCGCGCCGGGCAGATCCTGCTTGTTCAGAATCGCGATCGCCTCCGGCGCTTCAAGCGCCGCGCCCATCGCGCGGCGGTCCTCGTCCGTCAGCGGTCTGGACGCGTCGACGACGAACAGCGCCGCGTCGCAGTCCTTCGCGGCCTCCATCGAGCGGTCAACGCCGATTTTCTCGATCACATCCTGCGTGTCGCGGATGCCTGCGGTATCAACCAGACGGACAAGGTGCCGCCCGAATGTGACGGTCTGCTCGACGGTGTCACGCGTCGTGCCGGGAATGTCGGTGACGATGACGCGGTCAAAGCCGGACAGGCGGTTGAGAAGACTGGATTTTCCGGCGTTCGGGCTGCCCAGAATGACGGCCCTGATGCCGGACTGCACCATCCGGCCCCGATGGCAGGAGGCGAGCAGCGCGGTAAGCTGACGGCTGCTTTCCGTCAGCGACGCTTCATAGCCGGAGAGCGCGAAGGGGTCGATATCCTCGTCGGGGTAATCGAGCACGGCATGGAAATGCGCGCACAGGTCGACCCAGCTGTCATAGATCGGGTCGATCCTTTTTCGGATCGCGCCCGCGACCTGCCCGGCGGCGTTTGCCGCCGCGTCGGCAGTTTCGGCGTCGATGAGATCGATCACGGCCTCGGCCTGCGTCAGGTCCATCTGGCCGTTTAGAAATGCGCGGCGTGTGAATTCGCCGGGCCGCGCCTGCCGGAAGCCTGCGGCGAACAGCGCCTCAAGTCCAGCGGTCAGTGCGGCGGGGGAGCCGTGGCATTGAATTTCGGCGGTATCCTCGCCGGTGTAGGAATGCGGCGCACGGGAGATGAACGCCATGCAGTGGTCGATGGGGCGTCCCTGTGCGTCAAAGAGCGTGCCGAGCGCAAGCTTCCGGTCGGGGAGGGAGGTCAGCGGCCTGCCGGAGTTCAGCCTGAAGACCTGCCCTGCGGCTTCAATGCACCCGTCGCCGGACAGGCGCAGAATGCCGATGCCCGTGCGGGCACGGCCCGTGGCAATGGCGGCAATTTTATCAGACATGGCCCCTCCTCACCGGTAGACGACCTCGATGCCCTTGAGCAGCAGCGGCTTGATATCGAAGATCGCTGTGTCGCCGACCGCGCATGGAAGCTTCGTCACGTCCACGCACGTGTGCAGCATCCCGATATGGCCCAGCACACGGCACTTTTTCCCGTTTACCGTTACATAGATATGCTTTTTGAAGACCATCTGCTTCAGATTCCGCAGAACGCCGCGCAGGCAGTCGCGGAAACGGAACAGATCGTTTCCCATCTCTACGCCGAACCCGTGGTACCAGCCCACGGAGAACACGGCCACGCGGGTGGGTTTTTTCGCTGTCCAGCCCGCGCCGTAGCCGCAGCTGTGGCCCTTCGGGAGCCAGCGAAGCTCTTCAATCGTCGCCTGACACTCGCCGATGCGGGCAAGACCCCAATTTCCGCGCACAGACACACGCCCCAGGATGGCCGAGCCTACGCGCACGCCGTCCATCGCGTATTCGGGGTATTTCAAAAGCCCGGCGGAGTTCAGCATATGCGCCATGCCGGTGTCGCAGCCCTCGGCGTGCAGCTTGTCGAGAACGCCCTGAAACGCCTCGGCCTGCGCAATCGTTGCTTTCTGATTGCAGAACGCGGAATGCAGATGCGTATAAATGCCGGTCACGTGCAGGCCGGGCATATACTTGAAAATGGGCAGCAGCTGATCCAGCTCGTCCGGCAAAAAGCCGTACCGGCCCATGCCGGTATCGATCTTGACGTGTACCTGCGCCTGGACACCGAGCGTTTCCGCCACGCCGTTCAGGACGGCTGCGTCGTTCTGGCTCGAAACGGTCAGAATTGCGCCGAGATTCAGAAGCTGCGTCAGCTCCTGCGCGTCGGCGGTCGGGCGGAGCATCAGAATGTCACAATCCTGAAACCCGCCTGCGCGCAGGCGGCTGACCTCGGAAACCTCCGTCACGGCAAAGTGCGTGACGCCGGCTTCCCGGCAGATCGCTGCCATCTGGACAAGGCCGAGGCCGTAGCCGTCACCCTTTAAAACGGCCCAGAGAACTGCGCTGCCTGCACGCTCCTTTAAAATTTGCAGATTGCTCCGCACGGCGGCGGAGTCGACGACATACGCTTTCATGCTGCGCCTCCTGCGTTATTTTTTGTCTCGGTTCTTGATGAGATAGACGGTCTTGCGAAGATCCTTGAAGACCGACGTGCCGTGCTCCACGGCCCAGTAAATGACCGGCGAGAGCACCAGATCCTCTTCGCCGACGAACTCGGTGAAGTCCCCGCCGAAGCCCTGCTTGAAGCGGAACAGGCCGTAGAGCGGGTTATCCTCGGAGACGTTTCCGGATACGCCGCGGAAATCGTAGATGCGGCAGCCGGTCTCGACGGCCCACTGGATCATGCGCCACTGCAATAAATAGTTGGGCATCAGATTGCGGTGCTCGTTGCTGGACGCGCCGTAGAGATACCAGACCTTGTCGCCGTAGTGGATGGCAAGCGTGCCCGCGATGGGCGCGCCCTCGGGGTCAAAGGCCATGTAGAGCCGCGCGTGCTCGCCGAGATTGTCGAGCATATTCGCGAAATACTCCGGCTTGCGCGTGACAAAGCCGTCGCGCACGCCGGTCGTCAGCATGAGATCGGCGAACGCCGGAACCATTTCCTTGCCGCAGATCTTCACGCTTACGCCCTTGCGCTCGGCCAGGCGAATATTATAGCGCCATTTCTGGTGGAAGGCCGCCATAAGCTCATCTTCCGTTTTGCCCTCGACGTTCAGACGGAAGACATAGCGCGGCTGGATGGCCTCAAAATTCTTCCCGCCCTCCTTGCACCGGAAGCCGAACGACTGCATGAGCGCGGCGAATGCCGTGTTGCTCGACGGCACGTCCGGGTCGAGCTTGATAACATATGATTTATATTTTTTCGCCAGCGCCTTCGCGCCCTCCAGCAGCTGGGCAAACGTCTCGCGGTCGTCCAGATCGCAGACCGGGCCGCGGCAGCCGTACATCAGCGTCCGGCCGATGCCGGGAACCTTGCGGGTCATGAGGGCCAGAGAGCCTTTGATTTTCCCGTCCTCGCCGCGCACGGCGACAGCGTCCCATGTCCACATGGGCTTCTGTTTGGCCCAGAGACTGCTCTGCGCAAAATGGCCCTTCGGATGGCCCTGTAAAAACGCCTCGTATTCCGCAAGCGTCTTGTCGGTGATCAATTCATACATGGCGGTACATCTCCAGATACATATTATATATGTGTGATTTCAAATCGCTTTCGCTATAGTCTACCACAAACAGCCGGGATATGCAAACCTGTGACGCGGAAAACAGGTATACTTTTCTGCGTTTGCGGAAAAATGACAGAAGAATCATCCAAACAGGAGGCAAAACCATGGCGCATTGGGGCATGGAGGACGTGCAGGCGTGCTTTGGGGATACGGCGGATCTCAATACCCGGCAGATCACGGTCGGCGGGCAGAGGCTGGGACTGCTGTTTCTGGACGGGCTGACCTCCGGCGGAGATATCGCCGAGCAGGTGCTGAAGCCGCTGATGGAGATGGTCACGCCGGGGAGCATACAGGAGGTTCTGACGCAGGCGGAGCGGGCGAGAGTCTACTGCGCCGTCGCCGAGCGCACGCAAGACCCCGCGCAGACGGCGGACAAGCTGCTGCACGGCTATTGCGCTGTCATTTTTCCGGGCACGGACACGGCGCTCTGCTTCGAAACGAAAACGAGCGCCCGGCGCGGCCCCTCCGCGCCGGAGTCGGAAAACACTGTCAAAGGCGCGAAGGACGCGTTTACAGAGACGATGCGCATCAATACCAGCCTCCTGCGCCGCCATCTGCGCACGGCGCAGCTGCGCTTTTCGCAGAAGACCGTCGGCCTGCGCACGAAAACCGCCGTCACGGTCTGCTATCTCGCCGACCTGACCGCGCCGGAGCTTGTCCGGCGCATGGAAAAGCGGCTGGAGAATATCGACATTGACGGGATTCTCACGCCCGCAAGCGTCGAGGAATACGTGACCGGTTCCCGCCGGACAGCCTTTCCGTTATTACAATACACCGAGCGCCCGGACACCTTCTGCCAGGGCCTCCTGAACGGACAGGTCGGATTGCTGGTCGACGGGCTGCCGCTGGGGTATCTGGCCCCGGTCGATCTCGGCGTTCTTATGAAATCGACGGAGGACCGCGCGGTCGACTATCTCTCGGCGTCCTGCCTGCGCGTGCTGCGGTATCTGGCGCTGCTGGCCGCGCTGCTGCTGCCGGGGCTGTATGTCGCCATGGCGACGTATCATCAGGAGATGATCCCGACAAAGCTGCTGCTGGCGATCATCGAATCCAAGCGCGAGGTGCCGTTCGATACGGTTTTCGAGGTGGTGGGCCTGCTTGCCGCGTTTGAGCTTTTGCAGGAGGCGGGGCTTCATCTGCCGCAGGCCATCGGCACGGCGGTTTCCATCATCGGCGGCCTCGTCGTGGGCACAACGGCGGTCGATGCGCGGCTCGTCTCGCCCGCCGCGCTGATTGTCACGGCCTCCGCCGGGATCTGCGGCTTTACGCTTCCGAGCCGGGATCTGTCCGACGCCGTTCGCATCTGGCGCTTCGCACTGGCGATTCTGGCGGGAGCAGGCGGGCTGTTCGCCCTGACGGCAGGCGGCATTGCGCTGCTGATCCACCTGTCGGGGCTGACGAGTCTGGATGTGTCCTATCTCGCGCCGTTTTCCGACGCGCGGGCAAGACGCGCCGTGCTGCGCCCGCTTCTGGTGCGGCAGAAATGGCGCGACGCGGCGCTGCACCCGCAGGATCTGAAAAATCAGGGGGACGGTCATGCTCAATAAAATCAGTATCGCGCTGCTGGCGGCCGCGTCGGTGGTCAGCCTTTGTATGCTGCCGCGCACGGGGACGGACGCGGCGAAGCTCCTGCCTGCGCAGGTGCTCGTGATCGCGCAGGAGGACGGGCGGATCACCGTGGAAAGCGACAACGGCGTATCCGGCTCCGGCACGACGCTCCCGGACGCGCTTGCCGCCATGCGGGAAGGGGCGGAGGGCACGCTCTTTCTGGACACGGCGGAGCATATTATTCTCCTGCAAAGCACACAATCTCTTCTGCCCGCAGCGGTGCGGCAGCGGCAGTTCCGCCCGGCGGCAAAGCTGTATCTGGCGCGGATGGATGCATTGGATGCAGACGGCTGCGTGGAGTTTTTGCAGGCGCACCCCGGTGCGGTGACGCTTGCGGACGCGCACGCCGCGCTTCTGCGCGGCGAAGCACTCGACCCGGCGATTCTGCTGCCGGGGGAAAGCGGAGGGATCATTCTTGCAGGATAAGCTGACGCCGAGACAGGTGCGCGCGTGGAGCCTGTGCGCGCTGAGCGTTCCGGCGGCGATGGCGCTGCCGGGCTGCGGCTGGCTGTGGGTGCTGGGCGGGAGTATCCTCGCCTGCGCGCTTGCCGCCTGCCAGCAGGCGATGCAGCGGCACTCCGGCCTGTGTATGCGGCAGGCGTTTGCCCGCGCGTTCGGAGCTGTTGGCGGACGGATCATGGCAGCGGCGGAGCTTTTGTGGCTGCTGTTTGCGGCCTCGGGCGCTGCTGCGGCCAGTCAGATCGCGTTTGAAGACGACCTTGGCCCGTTCCTGCCCGCGATCCCGCTTTTGCTGGCGGCGCTGGCCGGACAAAAGGGACGGCTGGCAGCCGGACGTGTCTGTGCAGTGCTTGCGTTGTGCCTCGCGGGACTGTATGCGGTCATTGCCGCAGCATCCCTGCGGCACGTGCAGGCAGATTGGAGCCGCCCGCAGGGCGTTCCAGCGGATGCCGCGCTGGCGTTCTGCCTGTGTCTGGGGCCGGTCTGCATGGCATTTGTCACGGCGGAGGAGGAAACACCGCGCATTTCACCCGGTACGGCGGCAGCATCTGCGCTTCTTCCGGCAGTCCCGGCATTTCTGACGGCGGCCTGCCTGTCGCCGGAGCTGGCGCGGCAGGAGCCGCTGCCGTTTCTCACGCTGACGAAAAGCCTGTCTGTGCTGTCGGTCATGCAGCGGTTCGAGCTGCTGCTGTCAGTCGCGCAGCTTTTGGGGCTGTTTGCGCTTTTGACGATGCTGGTGTGTGCGGCAGAACGTATGCTGGGAGCTGTCAGACAGAAAAATGGCACGGGAAGCATCGGAGGTGTGTTCTGCCTGCTGGCATTTGGCGGAAGCTTTCTGGCGTACCGGCTGCCGATCTGGAGCTGGGCTGTGGGAGCAGCTATATTTTGGAGTGTCGTGCCGATATTAACACAAGTAATAGTAAATATAAAAAAGAGTGAAAAATAATGAAAAAAAGGGTTGACAAACCGGTTTTTCGATGGTATCATAGCCGAGCGTTCTGAAGGGCGCAGCAAATCGGACGGGGTTCAAGAAAAAGCTCGAAGAGATTCGAAAAAAGTT
>OHCF01000609.1_pt1 | contig 18167 bp, 16 predicted proteins | sample 1577511 | NCBI WGS metagenome assembly OHCF01 (sample SAMEA3879568, study PRJEB24766) | human gut metagenome | biome: human-associated habitat; feature: feces | place: USA | collected 1985/1987 | reverse complement strand
GAGGGACATAGCTCCGGAAAAATCTTCTATATATCCCAGACACCAGATGTTATGGGACATAATTGCTCACAAAATCTACATATGTCCCAAGAAGCAAAAGCCGTGGGACATAATCCCACAAAAAACCTGTATATGTCCTGCCCCCTCTTGATTCCTGCAAAAATGTGAGGTATAAAACAGAGGAAGGAGTTCATCCTTCCAAATAATTCAAAACAGAGCACGAAAAGGAGTGAATTAATATGGCAAGAAAAGATTTTGGAGCAAAACCATACACCTATCCACAGCCGGTATTTATTCTCGCAACATACAATGAGGACGGCACGGCGAATGCAATGAACGCAGCATGGGGCGGAATCAGTGAAGGAAACGAGATTTCTTTCTGCATCAGTGCCGGACATAAGACAACAAAGAATTTCCAGAGAACCGGGGCATTTACCGTAAGCATGGCAGATGCAAAGCATGTGGCAGCCTGTGATTATGTGGGAATCGAATCTGCAAACAATGTGGCAGGAAAACTGGACAAAGCAGGTTTTACCGTGACAAAGAGTGCAAATGTAGACGCTCCGATCATCAATGAACTGGCAGTCTGTGCAGAGTGCAAAGTAAAAAGTTATGATCCGGAAAGCTGCAGACTGGTAGCGGAGATTGTCAATGTCAGTGTGGATGAAGCTGCAATGACCGACGGAAAAGTAGATGTGGCAAAAGTACAGCCGATCACATTTGATCCGTTCAACAATGAGTATTATGTGCTGGGCGAAAAAGTGGGAAATGCTTTTTCAGATGGGAAAAATCTAAAATAATTCTAAACAAAATCTAAAAAAAACAGGACGTATCCTTGACGTTTTTTAAAAATCGAGGTATAGTACGCTACGCTTTGTGATATCGTTGCACCACAAAGCCAGCGTACTTTTTTATTAAAAAAACGAGGGGGAATCAGACGATGACTTTTTACCAGGAACTACAACTGAGTTCAGTTGGCTCAAAACAGCTGATCAAAAACACAACAGACAAAAAAGAAAAACGCAGACATATCCTGATCTATAATTTTAAAGTCTATCTTGTTATGGCATTCTGCGTCGCTGTGGTTACATTGTTCAGTAAAATATTCGGTGCAGATAACAGCGTACCGGGAGTGGTTGTGCTGCTGGCAGTACTTGTGCTCCGGCAGGCAGATTTCGGGGTGCGTACCAGTCATGGGCTGCTCTGTATTGCGGGAATTTTTGGGATTTTAATCGCAGGACCGAGAATTACCAATATGATGCATCCGGTTCCGGCATTTTTTGTGAATATGGCATGTATTCTGATTCTCATGATTTTCGGATGCCACAATGTGATCATGTCAAACCAGTCCACGTTTGTCCTTGGATATCTGCTTTTGCAGGGGTATGATGTGAGTGGACATGCCTATGTGCTACGTGTGATCAGTCTGTTGATTGGTATGGGAATCTGTATGGCTGTATTTTATAAGAATCAGAAAAACCGTCCATACCGCCGGACGTTCCTGGATCTGTTCCGGGAATTTGATGTACGTTCCGCGCGGAACTGGTGGTATATTAAGCTGACACTGATTGTTTCTTCGGCACTGCTGATCGTGTCACTGCTCGGATGGCCGCGTGCTATGTGGGCGGGAATCGCCTGCATGTCTGTATGTCTTCCATTTCATGAGGACAGTGTGGAGCGTGCAAAACGCAGGGGACCGTTTAATATTGTGGGGTGCATGATCTTCCTTATTTTGTATCATGTGTTACCGGAATCCATGTATCCGTATATCGGGATGATCGGTGGAATTGGTGTGGGTTATTCTGCAGGATATGCATGGCAGACCGTATTTAATACGTTTGGCGCACTGTCGATTGCATCGGGGTTATTCGGTGCAGGTACGGCAGTGACGCTGCGAATTATATTCAATGTGATGGGATCTGTATATACCATCGTATGTGACAGATTTTTGGATTTCCTCAGAAAAAGAACGGAAATCCACCGGGTGGGTGAGATGGCATAAAATCAGTAGATCACCCGGTTCCGCCCACTCTCTTTGCCGAGATAAAGCTTGCGGTCGGCTTCCTGAATGACAGATTCCATGGTATGATTTCTGCCAAATTCTTCGACTCCGAATGTCATGGTTACATGAATCAGTTTGCGTTCGTATAATACAGGAGTGTGCCGGATATCATCCAGAAGGTCAGACATCAAAAGCTGAACCTCCTCCATATCCATGCCGGGAAATACAAACAGGAATTCTTCTCCGCCCCAGCGGCAGACTTCTCCTTTTTCGCCTATTACCGTGCAAAACAATCTGGAAAGTGTGCGGAGAACTTCATCCCCGGCATCATGCCCGTAAGTATCATTTACATGTTTGAAAAAGTCGATATCCCCCATGGCAACAGTCAGGGTCTGTAATTTATGCTGCGTGTATCTGGAAATACATGTTTCCAGACGCTTATACATCTGCCAACGGTTGAAAAGCCCGGTCAGGGGATCCGTGGATGCAATATGTTCCAGTTCCAGATTATAGCGCATCAGCTTATGTTCCATCTGCTGGGAATTCTGGGTAAAAATAATCATAACTGTAATCAGTTCCGCGAAAATAAACAAAGTGTCTATGGTCTGTATGCAGATACTGCTATCTGTGGAAAGCTGGAAGACCGGCAGATGATACCGTGTATAGGAATACAAAAGCAGGCGGTAAGCACATGTGCAGATTCCAACAAAAATTTTAGTGCGTATGCGGTGGAAACTGACAGCAAAATTTAATACAAGAAGTACAAACAGGAAGTGCTGTACACCGCAGTCCCACCCGAATCTCTGTATAAATACAGTAATCCACAATAACGTCAGCAATTGTGAAAAAATGGAAGCAAAATGTGTGTGGTTCAGATAGGTAATCCGGAAAGCAAATACATATAAAATGCTACAGATGAGTGTCAGCAGGGAGGAAGGAACATCCCGAAGAAAGCAGCAGACACAAAAAAGGACAAGAAAATAAACGCTGAGAATCAGTGCATACAGACGCAGGGTCACAGCAGTGGTTTTTGTCTCATTTGGATTTTGTACATCCTGAAATATAAACGCCCCTATTTTTTTATGAATCATATGTAATCCCCCAATAAACATATGCTGTTCCAAAACATCTATAAGAATTATATCACAGTATAAGAAAAAGAAAAGCGCATTTTTCACATACTATCCATACTTGAATTCATGGAAATTACATTGTATAATCAGTAAGGTTGAGGAATAAAATAACAAAGAACATATAGGAGGAATCTATTATGGTTACTTGGGACAACTTGGATACCCTTGCTTCTTTTCAGAACCTTTCAAAAACAGGTCGCATAGATCTGAAAAAAGTAATGTCTGGCGAGAACGGGGCAGAGCGTGTGAAAAATTACAGTATTCCAATGGCAGAGGGATTGGTGTACAACTATGCTGCAAAGCAGGTGGATGATGATGTACTGGAAGCTTTGGTTAAGCTTGCAGAAGAAGCCCAGCTTTCCGAAAAATTTGAGGAGCTTTACAATGGTGCAGTGATTAACACCGGGGAGAACCGTCTGGTTCTTCATCAGCTGACCCGTGGACAGCTTGGAAAAGCCGTTGTAGCAGATGGTGTGGATAAGCGTAAATTCTATGTGGAGCAGCAGCAGAGAATTGCTGATTTTGCCAATAAGGTACACGCTGGTGAGATTACAAACGCTGCAGGTGAGAAATTCACAACAGTTGTCCAGATCGGTATCGGCGGAAGTGACCTGGGTCCTCGCGCTATGTATTTAGCACTTGAGAATTGGGCAAAGAAAAACAACACATTCAAGATGGAAGCAAAATTCATCAGTAATGTAGATCCGGATGATGCAGCCGCTGTATTGAATTCTGTAGATGTTGCCCATTCTATTTTCGTACTTGTTTCCAAATCAGGTACTACACTTGAGACACTGACCAATGAGTCTTTCGTTAAGGACGCGTTAAAGAAAGCAGGCCTGGATGCTTCTAAGCATATGATCGCAGTTACCAGTGAGACTTCTCCGCTGGCAAAGAGTGATGATTATCTGGCAGCATTCTTCATGGATGATTACATCGGAGGACGTTATTCTTCTACATCTGCTGTCGGTGGAGCCGTATTATCACTGGCATTCGGCCCGGATGTATTTGCACAGTTTCTGGATGGCGCTGCAGCAGAGGATAAACTCTCCGCAGAAAAAGACGTATTGAAGAACCCTGAGATGCTGGATGCACTGATCGGTGTGTATGAGCGTAACGTACTGGGATATCCGAGCACTGCTGTGCTTCCATATTCACAGGCACTCAATCGTTTCCCGGCACATTTACAGCAGGTAGATATGGAGTCCAACGGTAAATCGGTAAACCGTTTCGGTGAGCCTGTCAATTATCCGACTGGCCCGGTCATCTTTGGTGAGCCTGGTACAAACGGACAGCATTCCTTCTATCAGTTACTGCATCAGGGAACCGATATTGTACCACTGCAGTTTGTTGGATTTAAGAATAACCAGCTTGACACAGATGTTGTCATTCAGGACAGCACAAGCCAGCAGAAGCTTTGCGCAAACGTAGCAGCACAGATCGTTGCTTTTGCATGCGGCAAGGAAGATGAAAACCGCAACAAGAATTTCGAGGGTGGACGCCCATCTTCTATTATTATCGGAGAGCAGGTTAATCCGAAGACACTCGGTGCATTGCTTGCACACTTTGAGAACAAGATCATGTTCCAGGGATTCTTATGGAATGTCAACAGCTTCGATCAGGAAGGTGTTCAGCTTGGTAAAGTTCTTGCAAAGCGCGTACTTGCACATGAGACAGACGGAGCACTGAAAGTATTCAGTGATCTGTTAAATATCTAATCGGATTTTTGTCTGAAGCAGGTCAGAGATATAAGACATATATAATAAGAAAAAGGAGTATGAAAACAACGGTGTTTTTCATACTCCTTTTTATTGGTATTGTTCTAACGTTTTATCCGCGCATCAGGTAATCCATAATCTTTCTGGAATCCTCTGCTTCATGTGCGATGATTTCCATCTCCGGGATGGTGGAAGCAGATTCAAAAATGGTAGATAAGGATACCAGCTGGCATAATTTTGATTTCAGATTCAGGCGGTCACCGTCAGCAGTGACAAGCTCAACCTGTCCGGAACAACTGTCAATTACTTTCAAAAACTCCTGTGGGTTTTCAATGTTCATTACCTTCATAATGCATCTCCCTTTCCTTTATACAATATTGTTCTGTTTGGTGATTCAATCATAGCATTTGTGCCGGGAAAGTGCAATGTCGTGCCTCTCTTTGCACATAGACAGTTGTATTTAATGGCAGGTGTTCATGAGATGAAAACGTACAAGTGTGTACATGAAGCAAGTTGTATTGCAATAGCGAAAGAAATCAAGAATAAAATACACAAAACGCACAAAACGACAGTAAAACAAAGGAAAAATAAAATGAAAACCGGTCAAAATGCACATAATCGTATGAAAAATAGAAAATTTAACAGTTAAATTGCAATATAACAATACAACTTTACGAAAAAATATTGTTGTATTTTATTGAAAAACAGGAGAGAACCGTCTATAATTAGAATTACAAAAAGCAAATACGTATCAAAGTAGAGGGAGGACAACGTATGAAGAAAATTTTAAAGAAGGTAGCTGCAACGATCCTGGCAGCATCAATGGTAATTGGTATGACAGCCTGTGGAACCGGCGGGGGAGGATCTTCCACACAGGGAGGTACATCATCAAACAAATCCGGAAAGATTAAGATTGGTGTTTCCATCTGGTCATCCACCGATGTACTTGGTTCTCAGTGTAAGAAGATTCTGGATGAGGCAGCAAAGGCATTGGATGTCGATGTACAGTATGTGGATCAGGGACATGTATCTGAGAAAGTTACCGCTTCTGTTGAGCAGTTGGCAGCAGCAGGATGTCAGGGAATTATCATCTGTAACTCATCTGATACAGAGATGACTTCCGCAATTAAGACCTGTAATGACAATAAAGTATATCTGGCACAGTTCTTCCGTGTTATCAGTCAGGAAAACAGTGCAGATATTTATCAGGCAGCAAAAGATTCTGATTATTATATCGGAGCTGTTCACGAGGATGAGCCGGCAAACGGTGAAGAACTTGTAAACATTCTTTTAAACAAAGGTGACAGAAACATTGGTCTGATCGGCTGGGAGCAGGGAGATGCTACATGGCTCGGCAGATGGGAAGGCTATAAAGCTGGCGTAGATAAGTGGAACGAAGAACATCCAGATGATCAGGCAAAGCTTTCTGAGCCACAGTACGCAGGAACAACTTCCGAAGGTGGTTCTAAGGCAGCAGAAGCTCTGATGGCAGCAGATCCAAACCTGGATGCACTTATTCCAGCAGGTGGTGGTGGAGATCCTCTCCAGGGTGCAATCGCAGCAGTTGAGCGTGCCGGAAAGACCGCAGATATCGACATCGTTTCTACAGACTTCCTTCCAGACCTTGGAGACAGACTTGAGAATGGTTCCATGGCTGGTGAGTCCGGAGGACATTTCTGTGATCCATTGATCGCATTCATGATGGTATACAATGCAGTAAAGGGTAACTACAAAGACTTTGGTGGTAAGTTCGAAGATGTTCCATTCCCATATCTGTATGTATCATCTGCAGATGATTACAAGAATTATGAGAAGTATTTCGTAGATCAGCTTCCATATACTGATCAGGAACTGGTTGATATGTCTAAGCTGAGTCTATTGAAGATGCAGCAGCACGTGCGGGTAAATAAAACAATAACCACAAGGGGTGGCGCTGCTTGCGGCGCCACCTTTTTCCATCAATGTGACGTTTATCAGAATTGACAAAAAGAGGTAGATAATATGAGTACTACGAAAAAATTTTCGGGAAAAGCAATGGGGTATCTGATCCTGCTCGGTCTGGTTGTGCTTTCCTGGGCCATCTTTAAAATACTTTCGCCGCATAACTTTGGATCTTTCGGCAATATGCTTAACTATTTTCAGGCCAGCCTGATTGCAACTGTTGGTGCCGTAGGATTCTACTTTGTAATGGTAATGGGAATGTTTGACTTTTCCATTGGCGCAAATATCATGCTTTCCGCAATCGTTGGGTGTGTATTCGCCACCCGTTTTAATCTCGGATATTTCGGATTGATCGTCGGATGTATCTTAACAGGAACAATTGTCGGTGCATTAAACGGTATGTTTTATGTAAAACTCCGTATCCCGTCCATGATTGTAACAACAGGACTTGCACTGATCTATGAGTCTCTGGCAAACTACATTGCAGGCGGCGTAGAGCAGACACTTCCATCCAATTTACGTGCATTTGGCCAGATGCCTTGGGATATCATCCTTGCACTTGTGGCATGTGTCGTTGCTTACATATTCTTAAATTACACAAAAATTGGAACATACACCTATGCTATCGGCAGTGATGAGTTTGTTGCCAAGAACATGGGTATTAACGTAAATAAGTATAAAGTTCTTGCATTTATTTTAAGTGGTGCATTCCTCGGTGTTATGGCGATCCTGACCATCAGTTACGGATCTTCCATGGTAGCCGTTACCGGAATGGCATCTATGAGCCGAAACTTCGTACCGACCATGGGATGTTTCTTTGGTCTGGCATTTAAGAAATACGGAATGCCACTTCCGGCAATTATCATCGGTGAGTTTGTCATCAACATCATCTTCTTCGGTTTCATTGCTCTTGGAGCACCAACCGCTATCCAGGATGTGATCACAGGACTTGCACTGCTTATTATCATTACTCTGACAACAAAGGCTACAAAGGGCGAGATCGTCAAGTAATGAAAGGGGGAAGACAGCAATGAGTGAAGTAAGATTACAAGTAAAAAATCTCTGCAAGAACTTCGGTATTACAAAAGCCGTACAGAACGTTTCCTTTAACGTTAACAAGGGAGAAGTTCATGCACTGATCGGAGAAAACGGCTCCGGAAAATCCACCCTGACCAACATGCTTACCGGTATTTACAGCATTGGCAGCGGTACATTTATTCTGGATGGCAAGGAAGTTCATCCAAAGAATCAGGTAGAAGCAAACAATGAAGGAATCTCCATCATTGTACAGGAGCTTGGTACATTGTCCGGACTGACTGTTGCAGAGAATATTTTCCTCGGTCATGAGGATCAGTTCGTACACTGTGGCATCAAAAATACAAATGCCATGAACAAAAAAGCAACAGAGCTGTTAAAGCAGTATGGATTTGAAAGAATCAAGGCTGCTGATATGATCGACTCTTACAACTTCGAGGATCGTAAGCTCGTAGAGATCGTAAAGGCAACCTACTTTAATCCAAAGATCGTTGTTATTGATGAGACAACGACAGCGCTTTCCCAGGAGGGGCGTGAAGAACTGTACAAACATATGGAGCGTATCCGAAAGAGCGGCAACACCGTCATCTTTATTTCCCACGATCTCCCGGAGATCATTGAGAAATCCGATACAATCACCATTCTCCGTGATGGTGTATACATTGATACCGTAAAGAGTAAAGATGTCAACGAAAATGATTTAAAGAAACTCATGGTTGGACGTGAAGTAACGGGCGATTACTACCGCAGCGATTACGGGGAGAAAGTTTCCGATGAAGTCGTACTTTCGGTAAAGGATGTAACCGTTCCGGGATTGATCGAGAATGTAAGTTTTGATCTGCACAAAGGTGAGATCCTTGGATTTGGTGGACTTTCCGAGTCTGGTATGCATGAGATCGGTAAAGCAATCTTTGGTGCATCCTATGACAGGGAAGGAACCGTAGAGCTGGCAGATGGAACCCAGATCAACGATATTCCGACCGCAATCAAACACAGCATTGCATATACATCGAAGGATCGTGATAACGAGTCGGTTGTGTTAAATCAGAGCATTGGAGATAACATTTGTCTCCCGTCACTGGATGAACTGTCCGGACCGGCACATCTGATCAGCGATAAGAAGAAAAAAGATTTTGCAAACAAATTTGCAAAGCAGATGTCCGTTAAGATGGTCGATGTCAACCAGTTCGTTTCCAACCTGTCCGGTGGAAATAAGCAGAAAGTCGTTCTGGCAAGATGGATCGGAAAAGATTCGGATATCGTCGTACTCGACAGCCCGACACGAGGCATTGATATCAAGGTAAAGCAGGATATTTACCAGTTGATGAATCAGATGAGAAAAAATGGAAAATCCATTATCATGATCTCCGAGGAATTGATGGAGCTGATCGGTATGTGCGACCGTATCATAATTATGAAAGATGGAAAAATCAGTGGTCAGCTGGATAGAGATAAGAACCTTGATGAAAATGGTCTGATTACGATGATGGTATAAGGAGGCAGCTATGGGAAGTCAAGCAAGTGTAAATACAAACGATAAAGAGCAGCAGCTCAAAAAAGCATCAAAAATGTCGCTGATCCGTTCACTTCTTCCGATTGTAGGACTGGTGGTTATTTTCCTGTTATTCAATTTCCTGACAGATTTTCGAATGATGGGTAATATGTCACTGGTACTCTCACAGGTATATGTGACGATGATTTCTGCGATGGGCGTATTTTTCATTATGACAATGGGTGGTCTGGATTTCTCCCAGGGATCTATTCTTGGTATTTCCTCCATTGTAGTATGTATGCTCTCAAAATACAGCATTCCATTGGCGATTATCGGTGGTATTGCAGCCGGAGCAGCAATCGGTGCGATTAACGGTTATTTCTATGTAAACCGTAAGATCAAATCCTTTATTGTAACAATTTGTACCATGTTCTTATTCCGTGGTTTTATCAAGTACCTGACAACCAACGCTCCGGTAGCCGGATCTGCAAAGCTGATCAATTATGACAGCACAGCACTGAAAGTTGCCTGCACGGTTGTGATACTTGCCATTGGATTTGTGGCATTCCGCTTTACAAAGTTCGGAACTTATTTAAAGGCCATCGGTGCCGGTGAGAAAGCAGCTATGTTTTCCGGTATCCGTACAGACCGGATGAAATTCCTGATTTATGTACTCGCAGGTGCCATTACAGGATTTGCAGCATTTATCAATGTTATCAAAGTCGGATCGGTAACATCTTCCGGTGGAAACCAGTTAGAGACACAGATCCTGATCGCACTGGTACTTGGTGGAATGCCAATTTCCGGTGGTGCAAAGGTTCGTTTCGAGAATATTATTGTCGGATCATTACTTTACATCGTATTAAACAGTGGATTAACTATGATGGGATTCTCTACACAGATGATGCAGCTCATTCAGGGTATTGTATTCCTGATCTTCGTTGCAGTATTTGCAGATCGTGAGTCTATTCAGGTTATCAAGTAAAAACATAAAAAGGCAAATGGAGAGGCTATGCGTAATACAGAACAGGATAATTTGAAATATCAGAAATTATATCATTGGGCACATACGTTAATCACCAGTGGCGTAATTAAAAATATGGATAAGTTTCCGTCTGAGACCATTCTGCAGAAGAAATTCGGTTATTCCAGGCAGACGGTGCGCACAGCTCTCCAACAGTTAGAGGATGAGGGGCTGATCACCCGGGTACGCGGAAGCGGAACGTACGTGTCTTATGAAGGCAGTACCGAGAACGAATCGCGTCAACGGGTTGGTCTGCTCCTTAGTTATTATTCCGATTATTTATTTCCGCAGGTGTATGATGGAATTGAATCTGCGCTGACAGAAAAGGGATATGGGATTGAGGTTGCGGTAACCAAAAACCGTCTGAATGATGAGGCACTTTATCTGGAAGGACTGATAAAAAGCAATGTTTCCGGATTGATTATCGAAGGTTCGCGGTCCGCGTTTCCCAATCCAAATATCCGCCTGTTCAGAGAAATTCGAAAGCGCAACATACCGACGCTTTTTATCCATAATCATTATGAAAATCAGCTGTTTGACAGCGTAGAGATGGAAGACGCCAGAGCGGCATACGAGTTGACAAAGATACTGATCGAACACGGACATCGCCGGATTGGTGGAATTTTTAAATATGATGATATGCAGGGAATTGAGCGCTATAAAGGATTTATCCAGTGTCTTTCCGATTATGGCATGAAATTCGATGATGATTGTGTGCGGTGGTATTCCACGAAAGATATGGATGAAAAGCTCAGCAAGAAGGGAATGCTCCGGATGTATCGCAGGACAAAGGATTGTACCGCAATGATTGTATACAACGATGAAGTCGCCGGATATTATATGGAATTTCTGGCAGATCGCGGGCTTTCCGTTCCGGAAGATGTCTCGGTGGTATCTTTTGATGATGCGGAGCTGCAGCAGGAGCAGAAAGTGAAATTACTATCGGCTGTGCATCCGAAGTATCAGTTGGGGCGGATTACGGCCAAAAATCTTTTGCGGATGATGGAGGATGAGAACTGGCAGGAAAGAAATTATTCGTATCGTTTTCCGGTGAAGCTAAATGACGGAAATTCCGTGCGGGCGATCGATAGGAGATAAGGATGAAAAGACATCTGTTTTCTTTTAAAAAATAGAAAGCAGATGTTTTTTTGTTGAAAAAATATGGGATGATTGACAGGAAAGAAGCCATTAGAGTATCATAGGCTTAGCAATGGATCAGGGAGTAGAAAAACGTGACAACATTTGAAATGCTGCAGGAACTGCTTGCGCAAAATGAATTTGAACTTTTATTGCCGGAGGACCATACAGCAAATACAACAGAGCAGGATATCCGGTTGGTTTATCAAATGAATGATACCGTGGAGAGTTTTCTTGTTTTTCGGGAAGCAATCTTCACAGGCACATACAAAAAGGATTATGAAGGAAAACTGGATGCCTCTTATGACCGGGATCAGAACCGGTATGTGCTTGGGGTGCGGCAGGGAGACAGTGTTATTACCCTGTTTTATCAGAAGCTGGAGCTGGAAGTAAATCTATATAACTACGGAGAGATTGCACATTTCTGGGTTCCGCGGCATGAAAATCTGCGTCAGCTGGAATTTCGGATTGCAGTGCTGTGGGACAAGTATACCTATTTGGGGGAAAATTACTGCAGTGAGGGGGAAAAGCACCTGGTTCATCTGGCGGATGTCCCGGCACTTAATTTCTGTTCTTACTGTGCTGCACCGGAACCGTATATGGTGCCACATGAGATGCCGAAAGAGTCTTTCCTGCAGGGACTGGATGTGATGGAGCAGCTGGCGAAGCAGGCGAAAGACTGGCTGCTGGTTGGCTGGATTCACTTTTATCGCAGACATCCATCAACGATTGTAACCAGATGGGTGGCACACGTCCTGCACCATAGCATTCATTTTGGCTTTGTGAAAACACTTACGGAAACGATCAAAAAGGAGACGGCCATCTATCCGCGACGCCTGTTCGGAAAAAGCGGAGAGGAACGGCTGGCACTGTGTCTGAAAAAAGCAAACGCACGGAAGGAAGAACTGGAAAAGGCGGCAGGAGCCATTTACAATTGCAAAAGATCAGCTGGATTTAAAGGTGTATCTGCTGGTCAGCCGCCAGGGGATGGTAAACCAGAAGATTCAGGTGGAGGAAATAGAGTTGTAATATGGTGGCTATTTTTGTGGCTTATTGTTATCTTTGCCAAAGGTATATCCACGACCAAAGCAGGTTAGGCCGAAACTTACCACTGCTATAAAGTCGACAATACTCATGGCTTAGCCCTCCTTTCCAGCGGATTTCTATGTAATCAGAGAGTAACAATAACGAATAAAAAGACAATCAGGTTAGAATTTGATTGAAAGACTTTTTCTAAAATGATAGTATAGATACATGGGAAACTAGAGAGCCGGGCGGCTTACCCTCTTTTTCGGAGGGGCTAACCCTCCAGACGAAAGAAAGGAGGGCGTTGCCAATGTATGTTACATATTCTGATTTGATTCAGATAGGGATATTCATTTGCGCCCTTGTTGGATTGTGTTACACGATTTTCAAGGGAAAACGAAAATAGCCGCCATTACTCGCAATAATGACGGCTGTTGTTAAAACAGATTTTTAATTATTGGGGTAAGCCGCTTCTCTAGCTTTCCCTTTTTCTATACATAGAATAACATATCTTTTGAATCTCTGCAAGGAAAAGTGTGAATCGATTCATAATTTGTTACTGTTCACTCAGCACCTGAACACCATGCTGTTCAGGTACACATTTTCCCCCTTTTTGTGAAATGAGTTGACTTCATCACACAGGTGTAATATATTGAAGAAAACATATCATTTTCGGAGAGGGGGAATTTTTATGTGGATGTTACTGGGGATTCTTGTAGTTGGTGCGCTTGGAGGCGTATGTATGGCTGCACTCCGCAATGTGAGCGGGGATGTCGGTGGAGGCATGGGCAGAGATTATATGGAAAAAGAGTGGGGAATTACAGAAAATAAAAAAGAGTAGAAAGACAAGATGAAATTATCAGAACAGATCAAAAAACAGGATGCAAAAGCATTTACACATAGTGGAAAATTTCATGCGGATGATGTATTTTCATCCGCATTATTGTTGTATCTGAATCCGCAGATTACAATCACAAGGGGAAACCGTGTGCCAGAAGAATATGATGGGATTGTATTTGATATTGGCAGAGGGCGGTATGATCATCACCAGAGAGACAGTCGTGTGCGTGAAAATGGAGTACCGTATGCCGCCTTTGGTCTGCTCTGGGAAGAACTCGGAAGCGGAATCTTAGGGGAAACGTTAGCGCAGCGGTTTGATGAAGAATTTGTGCAGCCACTGGATAAAAATGATAATACCGGGGAAAAGAATGAGCTTGCATCACTGATTGGCAATTTTAATCCGGTATGGGATGCCCAAAACCAGAAGATATATGACAAAAGTAAGCTGACCGCTGGGCAGAAGGAGTGTGGACTGACCGGGGAATTCCTGCATGCTGTCCGGATAGCAGGGCTGATCCTCGAAAATAAGTTCGCACGTTATCGTGCAGATGCGCGCGCGGATGAGAAAATCGATCAGGTACTTGCCATGCAGGAGACACAGGGTGGTGATGCGCGTATTCTGGTGCTGCCGGAATTTGTTCCGTGTCAGAAACGGCTGAAGGAGACGGATATAGCGTTTGTTATTTTCCCGTCAAATCGTGGCGGATATTGTATCCAGCCACAGAAGAAACCGGATTCCATGAATTACAAATGCAGTTTTCCAAAGCAATGGCTGGGGCTTGAAAATGAAGAACTGCAAGAGGCTACAGGGCTTGCCAGCGCAGGGTTCTGTCACAAGGGCGGATTTCTTATGACGGTTGGAGACGAGGCGGATGCCATCAGGGCATGTGAGATCAGTCTGGAAGAATATGAGCAAAAGCCGGTGATTGTGTGTCTGTGGGATGCCGGAGAGACACAGGAGACAAAAAATTGCGAGAGAGAAGAAACAGAGCAATTGCTCAGGCAGATTCCGGATATGACCGATGCACAGATCTGTCACATGACACTTCCGCTTCTTCCGGATCTGGAAGAACAGGGCGTGTATGCGGAAGTTGCAATGGAAAAAGAAGATTGGAAAACGTATATCAAAGATTTTGTAAAACAAATACTCGAGTATAAACCGGAAGCGGTTTATGTTACGGCAGATCTGTTTGCAGCCTATCCAGTGGTGCATGCACTCCGCAAAAAACACATGCCGGTACTGATGCACGCAAAGAAGGAAGGAAAGACCCGCATCGTGCGGCTTCCTTCGGGATCGTAGACCAGAAAGAGAGGAAGAACAATGGACGAGTCAGGAAACCACAAACAGGCAGAACAGAGGGAGAGAATCCGGTGGATCGTATCGATTTTGATTCCCCTTTTGTGTGCACTTCTGTCATTTTGTGTGATTGCAAAATACACCTCATCTCCAACTATGAAGATAAATGCACACGCGATTCAGTCACTGGATGACAAAAAGACAACTGCATTGGAACTGACGGCAGCGGCAACAGCTGCTTCTGCCGCAATTACGCTTATTCCGGGAGATGCCGGTACTCCGATTGCGGATAAACTGGCCGATCTGAGTTCGTATTTTCTGATAGTTGTCTGTGCGATCTATCTGGAAAAATATCTGGTTACCATTACGGGGCTGGCAGCATTTAAACTGTTGATTCCGATCGGATGTATTTTGTTGTCGCTTTGTTTTGGATTCAAAAAAGATCTGGGCAGGACCATTGCCTGTAAGCTGGTTTTGTTTGGGCTGGCTGTTTATCTGGTAGTTCCGGTAAGTGTCAGGGTTGCGGATCTGATTGATGCGACATATGGAGCTTCCATGGAAAATACCATTGCATCGGCAAAGCAGGCGACGGATGAGATCAAAGGCGAGGAAGATACACAGAGTCAGGAGAGCAGTGGTTCTGATACTGGTGGGAAGAGTAGTTTCTGGTCGGGACTGGTGGACAAAGTTGAGGATACCGTCACCGGAGCAAAAGTAAATCTGGAAAATACACTGAACCGGTTTATAGAAGCGATTGCGGTAATGCTTGTGACTTCCTGTGTAATACCGATTCTTGTTCTGTTGTTTTTTGTCTGGCTTGTGAAACTGGTACTTGGGGTAAATATTACGTTGCCACAGATCGGAAAAAAGAAGAAAGAGGGAAAAAGAATATGAAATTACTGATGAAACAGCGTGTTTTTTCATGGACGGATACCTATGATGTTTATGATGAGGCGGGAAATAAAAAGTATTTTGTAAAAGCAGAATTGTTTCGGCTGGGGCACCAGATCCATGTATTTGATGTTTCCGGAAATGAAATCGGTATGATCAAGCAGCGTCTTTTTACGCTTCTTCCTTCGTTTGATATTGTGATCAGTGGACGTGAATTTGGAAATATTCAAAAGGAATTTACGTTTTTCAAACCGCGTTATGAAATTGATTATAACGGATGGCGTTGTGAGGGAGATTTCCTTGCCTGGGATTATGATGTGTATGCGGGCTGCAGTTCAGTCGTGCATATTTCAAAGGAACTGTTCCACTGGGGAGATACCTATACGATTAATATTTTAAATCCCGAAGATGAGATTCCGGCACTGATGCTTGTCATTGCCATTGATGCAGCGAATTGTACACAGGGAAAGTAAAAAAGTTGGAATAACGAATCGGTCGTTATTCCAACTTTTTCATTTCTTTCATTTATTTGCAGGCTTTCGGAAGTGAAAATTTAGTTGCCTTGTTGAAGTTTTTGTATGTAACAGATGTCTTAATCTTGGAGTAGGACATATCGGAATCCGCTACAAGAGAACTAAGATACTCGTTCATGAAGTCTTTCATGTCGATCGTCTGTTTTACCGGATAATAGGTCTTCTTATCAATCCAGAGAGAGATGGTAATCGGAGAAAGAGAACTGTAATCAGAAGATGTTCCCTGTGTGTTATCTCCGTTAAGTCCAAGTTGTGCAAGAAGACCGGCAATATCTTCGCCCTTCAGCTGTGCCTGAATCTGTACGGTTGATTTTCCGTTGACGGTTACGCTGTTTTTGACAATTTTTAAATCCGAATACATATCTGTGGTCTGTACAGAACTGAGCATATCGGAGTAGTCAGACAAATCCAGTGTTGATTTTTCATAGGTTTTGTTATCCGTAGAGGTGTACTGCAACAGTTTGTTGCCTTTTTGTTTTGTGTAGGAGATTACTTTTATTTTTGTGTCCTTACCGTTGGAAGGGATTGTCATCGTCATAACGGTTTTGGTTTTCAGCGGACTGGCAAAAGCAATCGTTGTTGACGTGGTTTTGGTGGATGTGGTTTTTCCCTGAACCGACATGTCCATATCAATTTTTCTGTGGCTTTCGCCATTTTGTTGATGTACTGCTTGGCAGAAAGGGTTGCTGCCGCTACAGGAGTAGTGCCGGCAAAAGCGCATACTGCCATAACTGCGGTAAGCACAGCTGCCAGAAATTGTTTCTTTAACTTTTTCATAAAATAAAACCTCCATATTTTTTATTGATATGGAGGTATCGTATCATCTAAAGATGTTTTTCGTCAATAAGACCTTTTTCCTACATTTGCTTTATTTGGAATCCATTCGTGTCACAATCATGTGAATGATATATGGAACAAGAATCACCGGAATGGCAAGGTAAGCCAGAAAACTGTAAGCTTTCTGGATCAATGTCAGTAAGCCGAACTGTGCGATGCCAAAATCAATCAGACAGCAGATCAGTGCGATGATAATCTCACGGGAGGAGATGCGTTTTCTGGTGTTTATGTCCGGAGTTTCTGCTTTTGGTGTCCCGGCAGATACATTATTTTTGCCGGACAGGGTCCGTTTTTTAAGTCCGTCGGATACACGTTTCACCATGGCGGCAACCATATTTACGGCGGTGGATACGGCACCGAGGATAATCAGAATGGAAATTAACGGTGTCATAAATCCTTTTCCAATACCGTTTTGCACCATAAGCAGTGTCGGTACGCTGGTACCTGCCATATCCGGGCTTGTGGAAACGGTCATAATTCCAAGACAGACCATCGTCATCATCAGCGCGTTGATGATAAAGCCAAGCCCCATGCTTTTGACTGCATCGCCCGGTTTTTTGAATACTTTGGCGTGCTGGACAAATACCGCAATGTTTGCCAGCTGGAACGTTCCGTAAAGGAATGCGGAGTAAAGTGCCTTCCCGAATGGTTGTGTGGATGTTGTCATCTGCTGTGCGGTTGCGCGGATGGCAGACCATCCGTGGATGATATTCGGAATGTATACAATCAGAAGTCCGGCAATGATGCAGATGGAAAGCACGGAGGCTACCCGGCGCACCAGATCGGTGCCGAAAATGGCAACGATAAAGATGAAAATGCCGATGATCAGTGTACACAGCAGATACGGAAGTCCTGTCAGTGTACTTAATGTTGCACCGCCGGTTGCAAAGGCAACCGCGGGAGCGACACACATGACGCAGATATAGAGCACTTCAAACAGGTTGGAAAAAACCGGGGCGAATTTTCCGTAAAATGCATTGTTGTACGAGCGGTAATCGTACACTTCGTGTTTCCTGGCAAAGCGTATGCCGTAGGCAAAAAAGATGCCGTTATAGAGCATGGCAAGTGCAGGCATGATCAGACACCAGATGCCGAACCGTACATAGTAACTGTAAATCTGGGCACCGGAGGCAAATCCGCCGCCGAAATGCGTGGTGAACCAGACAAAGGCAACACCAAAGATGATGGAATAGGTGCCGGTGCCGGCAGAAGATTTTTTATGCATTTATCTGTCTGCCTCCCGTTCTTTCAGCTGCTTCAT
>OHCF01000596.1_pt1 | contig 18639 bp, 17 predicted proteins | sample 1577511 | NCBI WGS metagenome assembly OHCF01 (sample SAMEA3879568, study PRJEB24766) | human gut metagenome | biome: human-associated habitat; feature: feces | place: USA | collected 1985/1987 | reverse complement strand
AAGCTCATGTGGATTTAGACCTTTTGACCCTGGCATCATTTTATTTTACGAATCTGTTTACTATATAAGCATTTGCTTCCTTTTCTTCCTGATCATCCAACGGCTGAAGTTTGATTTCTTCTCCGTATTTTCTCTCCAGTGCTTTCTCTATCAGCCAGTCGCAGACCTGCGGATTTTTCGGCAGCAGCGGTCCGTGCAGATAAGTGCCGATCACATGCTTATATACAATGCCCTCATACCCGGATTCACCGTCGTTTCCGGAACCATACAGGACTTTGCCAAACGGCTGGTTATCACCGATATCGGTACGTCCGCCGTGATTTTCAAATCCAACGACCGGCATATCAAAGAGATCACTTTTCAGCACGATATTGCTGATCAGTCTTCCCGGTTTCTGCTCCGTATGAAGTTTGACAAGATGCAGTCCTTCCATGCGTCCTTCGTCCGTCTGATAGTAATCTCCCAGAAGCTGATAACCGCCGCACACAGCGATCACAACACCGCCGTCTTCCACATAGTCTTTAAAATTTTTCTGGATCTGCTGCAGTCTTTTGCAGACGATCATCTGCTCACGGTCAGAACCGCCTCCAAGCAGCACAATATCCAGTTTGGAAAAATCTACTTCGTCTTCCAGCTTAAACTCCAGTGTTTCTGCTTCGATGCCTCTCCACTGACAGCGTTTCATCATGCACTGGATATTTCCCCGGTCTCCGTAGAGGTTCAACAGATCCGGATAAAGATGTCCGATTGTAATTTTCATAGCTTCTGCCGCCTCCTACGCTTTTTTCTGTTCTAATTTTTTCAGGATATTGTGAGTGTCATAAAGTGCCGTGTAATTTACCAGTACATACAGGTTTCCAGTTCCGTCTGCGATGCGGTCGCGGATTGCTTTTTCTACATCCGGTTCCAGTTTTGACGGAATATCGACATATTTCAGACGCAGACGCATGTCCTGGCAGCGGATTCCGCTGACCGTGATCGACGCTGCATTCATATCCTGAAAACGGTCAAAATCCACATCCCATAGCCAGGAAATATCGGTACCGTCCTGATCTTTATCGTTGATCAGCACGATGATATCTTTCGGTTTATCATCCTCCTGCACTGCAGAAATATTCTGGTTGAATCCTGCCGGATTTTTTGCCAGGTTCAGCAGCACATCGGTATTTTTGATATGAAAATACTCCATACGTCCGTTCTGCGGATTGTAGTCTGCCAGCACTTTGTTGTAATTTTTTAATTCCAGACCGGCTGTACGGGCTGCCGCATAAGCTGCCAGAATGTTATAAACGTTGTAGAATCCACGATAGTTGGCTTTTATTTCTCTGTTATCCACATCGAAGGAAAGTTTTCCACCGCTTTTTACGTTTTCAGCATCAAAATCGAGCTTCGGTCTTTTAAATCCGCAGTTCGGACACTCATAATCCCCAAGCTGGCTGTAATGATAAAAATGATAATTCAGTTTTTCTCCGCAGCATTTGCAGAACTGACCTTCCCGGATCTCTCTTGCATTTTCTTTTTCCTGCTGACACTGCTTTCCAATACCGAATGTAACATATTTATTTCCGGAGTCTTTTGCCAGAAAAGCTGAAAGTGCATCGTCTCCGTTTACGACAAGTTCCATATCAGGAGCCATATGCATGGCTTTTTTGAGCAGCTCCATCGTAATATCAATCTCTCCGTAACGGTCAAGCTGATCACGGAAAAGATTCGTAAGGATCATATAATCTGGTTTGAAATACGGCAGAACTCTTACTGTTGATGCCTCATCAATCTCAATGCACGCATAATCCGCATCCAGTTTTCCGTTCCATTTTGCTGCCAGCACGAATGCTGATACGACACCGTTTAGCATATTAGAGCCTGTGTGGTTGCAGATTACTTTTTCGCCTCCTGCTTCAATAGCCGAGCAGAGCAGGTTGTTTGTTGTGGTTTTTCCGTTTGTTCCGCAGGTAATAAAAATCTTTTTTCTTACCTGTCCGGAAAGTTCGGTTAAGATTTTCGGATCTATTTTAAGTGCAATTTTGCCGGCCAGGGTTACCCCCTGTCTGCCGGCAAGTTTACATACTACACATGTTGCTTTTGAAATCCAGATTGCAAGCATTCTTCGCAAAATCATGGTCTTCCTCCAGTTTTATTACTGCTGTGTTGTGTCTTCTTTTTTGATTTCTTCGTCGCTTTTCCCATCCTCGATCATTTCGTCTTCGATCTTTTTGATGATATCTTCGTTACCTGCTGAAGTCTCACGGACTTTTGCAATACTTGCAACAGCTACATTCTCCGGAAGGTTCATCAGTTTCACACCGGATGTCACACGGCCAAGAACGGAAATGTCGCTGCACATCATACGAATGACAATGCCTTCGGTATTGATCATCATGATTTCATCGTCCGTATGGAGGTTCTTCACGCCGATCACATTTCCGGTCTTCTCCATGATCTTATAACATTTCACACCTTTACCGCCGCGGTTCTGGCTCTTGAACTCATCAACAGAAGTCAGTTTGCCCATGCCGTTTGCAGATACGATCAGCAGGTAATCACCCTGTGTATCAAGCTGCATACCAACCACTTCATCGCCGTCATTGAGCTGCATACCGATGACTCCCATCGCTGTACGTCCCATGCTGCGGACATCGGTCTCCTGGAAGCGGATACACTGACCGTATTTTGTTACCAGGAAAATATCCTTCTTGTTGTTCGTCAGTTTTACTTCGATCAGTTCATCCTCTTCACGAAGACTGATTGCTGCAAGTCCTGTCTTTCTTACGTTTGCATAATCCAGAAGCGGTGTCTTTTTCACAATACCCTTTCTGGTTGCCATAAACAGATATTTGCCCTGCTTGTACTCTTTGACCGGGATCATCGCCGTGATCTTTTCTTCCGGTGCGAGCTGGAGCAGATTGACGATCGCCGTTCCTCTTGCCGTACGGCTGGCTTCCGGGATTTCATATCCTTTCAGGCGGTATACTTTTCCGGTGTTGGTAAAGAACATCAGATAGTGATGTGTATTCATCATCAGCAGTTCTTCGATGTAGTCATCTTCGATGGTCTGCATACCCTTGATGCCTTTGCCACCGCGGTTCTGAGCCTTGAAATTGTCAACACTCATACGTTTAATATAACCAAGTTTTGTCATGGCGATCACAACATTTTCACGCGGGATCAGATCTTCTGTAGAAATATCATACATATCAAATCCAATGGAAGTTCTTCTCTCATCACCATACTTATCTGCGATTTCCATGATTTCTGTTTTGATCACGCCAAGCAGAAGATTTTCGTCTGCCAGAATGGCTCTCAACTCCTTGATTTTTGCCATCAGAGCTTCATACTCTGCTTCGATCTTCTCTCTTTCCAGACCGGTCAGTGCACGCAGACGCATATCTACGATCGCCTGTGCCTGTGCATCGGAAAGTTCAAAACGTGTCATCAGTGCTTCTTTTGCAAGTGCCGCTGTCCTGGATGCACGGATAATACTGATGACTTCATCGATATGATCCAGTGCGATCAGCAGACCTTTTAAAATATGTGCACGCTCTTCTGCTTTGTTGAGTTCGTACTGTGTACGTCTTGTAACAACATCTTCCTGATGTTTCAGATAATGCTGAAGCATCTCCAGAAGGTTCAGGACTTTCGGCTCTTTGTTTACCAGAGCAAGCATGATCACACCAAAGGTATCCTGAAGCTGTGTATGTTTAAAAAGCTGATTCAGTACGACGTTTGCATTGACATCTCTTCGAAGTTCAATGTTGATACGCATACCTTCACGGCTTGATTCATCTGTGATCGCTGTAATTCCGTCAATCTTTTTATCACGCACCAGTTCTGCCATTTTTTCGATCAGTCTTGCTTTGTTTACCATGTACGGCAGCTCCGATACCAGAATACGGCTCTTGCCGTTTGGCATGGATTCAATTTCCGTTACGGCACGCACACGGATTTTGCCGCGTCCCGTGCGGTAAGCTTCCTGGATTCCTCTTGTTCCAAGGATCATCGCACCTGTCGGGAAATCCGGTCCTTTTACGATATCCAGGATTTCTTCGATTTCAGTCTCTCTGCCTTCTTCGATACGATTGTCAATGATCTTCACAACGGCTTTTACAACCTCACGCAGATTGTGAGGCGGAATATTCGTTGCCATACCAACAGCAATACCGGTCGTACCATTTACCAGAAGGTTCGGGAATCTTGCCGGAAGTACATCCGGCTCTTTTTCCGTCTCATCAAAGTTTGGCGAGAAGTCTACGGTATTTTTATCAATGTCTGCAAGCATCTTCATGGAAATTTTGCTCAGACGTGCCTCGGTATATCGCATGGCGGCAGCTCCGTCACCATCGACAGAACCAAAGTTTCCGTGACCGTCTACCAGAGGATATCTGGTTGACCAGTCCTGAGCCATGTTTACCAGTGCTCCGTAGATGGAGCTGTCTCCATGAGGATGATATTTACCCATGGTATCACCGACAATACGTGCACATTTACGGTGCGGCTTGTCAGGTCCGTTATTCAGTTCATGGAATACAAAACTCTTCGCTGTACCGGCTTCAGACCGTCTCTTACATCCGGCAATGCACGTGCTGCGATAACGCTCATTGCATAATCGATATAAGATTCTTCCATGGTCTTTTTCAAATCCACGTCATGTATCTTATCAAAAATATTGTCTTCCAACAGTTTTTCCTCCTACTTCTGAGCATTAAATATCCAGATTTTTTACAAACTGAGCATTCTCCTCAATAAACTCTCTTCTTGGTTCTACCTGATCGCCCATCAGCGTTGTAAAAGTAACATCCAGTTCTGAAGAATTCTCGTTGTCCATGACAACGCGGCGGAGTACTCGTTTTTCCGGGTCCATGGTAGTTTCCCATAGCTGTTCTGCATCCATCTCTCCCAGACCTTTGTAACGCTGGATTTTATTATTCTGGTCACGTCCGACTTCTTCCAGGATCGCCGCAAGCTGCTCATCACTGTATGCATACCAGACTTTTTTATTTTTCTCCAGTTTATACAGTGGCGGCTGAGCCAGATACACGTGTCCTTCTTTGATCAGGTCCGGCATAAAACGATACAGGAATGTCAGAAGCAAGGTACTGATATGTGCACCATCGACATCGGCATCCGTCATGATAATGATCTTATCATAACGCAGTTTTGAAATATCAAAATCTTCGTGGATTCCGGTTCCGAATGCAGTGATCATTGCTTTAATTTCTGCATTTGCATAAATACGGTCAAGTCTTGCTTTCTCCACGTTCAGGATTTTTCCTCGAAGCGGCAGGATTGCCTGTGTTGCACGGCTTCTCGCTGTCTTTGCAGAACCGCCGGCGGAATCTCCCTCAACGATATAGATTTCACAGTTTTTCGGATCTTTGTCTGAACAGTCTGCCAGTTTTCCAGGAAGAGACATTCCTTCCAGCGCAGATTTTCTTCTGGTCAGATCTCTTGCTTTTCTTGCCGCCTCTCTCGCTCTCTGGGCCATGATAGATTTCTCAAGGATCATTTTTGCAACCTGCGGATGCTGCTCCAGATAAATCATAAGCTGCTCGGAAACAATATTGTCAACGGCTCCCCTTGCTTCGCTGTTGCCCAGTTTCTGCTTGGTCTGACCTTCAAACTGCGGATCTTCGATCTTAATGCTTACGATCACCGTCAGCCCCTCACGGATATCATCGCCGGAAAGTGTCTCGGTGTCTTTTATCAGTTTATTCAGTCTTGCGTAAGAATTAAAAGTCTTGGTCAGGGCATTTTTAAAACCGGTCAGATGGGTTCCGCCTTCCGGAGTCGTGATGTTATTTACGAAACTGTAAGAACCTTCGGTATATCCATCGTTGTGCTGCATGGCAACTTCCACATAAATATTATCCTTCATTCCTTCACAGTAAATAATATCCGGATAAAGCGGTGTCTTGCCTTTGTTCAGATACGTTACAAATTCCTTGATGCCGCCTTCATAGTGGAAGGTCTTTTCAACCGGCTCTTCCGGACGCTCATCTCTTAAAATGATCTTGATATTTTTGGTAAGAAACGCCATCTCACGAAGCCTCTGCTTCAGAACATTAAAATCAAAAACAGTTTCTTCAAAAATCTCTCCGTCCGGCAGGAAAGTAACCATCGTACCTGTTTTTTTTGGATCACATTCTCCGATCACTTTTAATTTATATACTACTTTTCCTCTTTCATATCGCTGACGGTAAATCTTGCCTCCGCTGTAGATTGTAACTTCAAGATGCGTGGAAAGAGCATTTACAACAGACGCACCTACACCATGCAGGCCACCGGAAACTTTGTATCCGCCGCCGCCGAATTTTCCGCCGGCATGCAGGATCGTAAATACGACTTCTACCGCCGGAATACCGGCTTTGTGGTTGATTCCGACCGGAATGCCTCGTCCATTGTCAATGACGGTTACGGAATTATCTTTATTTATCGTTACCTGGATGGTATCACAATACCCCGCAAGAGCTTCATCAACTGCATTATCTACAATCTCATAAACCAGATGATGAAGACCTCTGGACGATGTACTGCCGATATACATACCCGGTCTTTTTCGTACAGCCTCAAGACCTTCCAATATCTGAATCTGATCTGCACCATATTCTGCATTGCTCTCTGTGCCCATAGTAACCTCCTGTCTTTTCTTTTCATCCTTCGCAAACGACACCGTCTGCAACATGAAAAACTTTATTCAACTGAAACTTGTTTTCTATAAAATCATCGATCCCCGTACAGGTGATCAACGTCTGTATATCATGTATACTGTCTAATAAATACTGCTGTCTGCTGCTGTCCAGTTCGGAAAGTACATCATCCAGAAGCAGTACCGGTGTATCTTTGATCGCTCTTTTTACAAGCTCGATCTCCGCAAGTTTAAGTGAAAGTGCAGCTGTTCTCTGCTGCCCCTGCGAGCCGAATCTGCGGATATCCACACCCTTTACCTCAAAAAGCAGATCGTCCCTGTGAGGACCTGTCATGCTCATTTTCATTTTCAGATCCCGTTTCCTGGAAGTCTGAAGTTTTCTTTCGAATTCGTCTGCAGAAACATTGTTCTCATAACGGATCACCAGCTCTTCTCTGCCGCCCGTCAGATTTCTATGTATTTCTGCCACGATCACACCAAGCTCCCCGACAAATCTTTCTCTGGATTCAATCAGCTTTTTTCCATATTTTACCAACTGCATATCCCATATATCCAGCATATCTTCATACTGACTGTTAAAAGAACACTCTTTCAGCAGCTTATTCCTCTGTATGATCACCTTATTGTAATTTGAAAGCTCATGTAAGTAAAGCTTATCCAACTGACAAAGTTCCATATCGATGAAACGCCGCCGCTCTGCCGGCCCGTTTTTGATGATACCAAGATCTTCCGGTGAGAAAAATACGAAGTTTGCGATACCAAGCAGCTCTGCCGCCTTTCGGATCGGCACGCCGTTAACTGCAATGCCCTTCGGCCGGTTCTTTTTTAGATGCATATCAATCTCATAAGCACTCTGGCTTCTGCTGATCGCCATCCGTATATGAGCTTCTTCCTCACCAAAACGGATCATTTCCCTGTCTTTACTTCCCTTATGGGATTTCGTCGTTCCGCACAGATATACTGCTTCGAGAATATTGGTCTTGCCCTGGGCATTGTTTCCATAGAAAAGATTCGTTCCCTTGTCAAAAGACAACTGCAGCGACTCATAATTGCGGAACTGATTCAGCTTCAAAGTTTTTACTATCATTCCATTAATCTGTAATTTTTACAGTCTGACCATCATATTCTACCACATCACCAGCATGAAGTTTCTTGCCTCGCTGGGTTTCTGTCTGGCCGTTTACCTTCACAAGCCCATCCTGAACGGCATATTTTGCATCCACGCCGGATTCCACAAAACCTGCTGCCTTTAAAGCCTGGCCAAGTTTGATAAATTCATCTCTTAATTTAATTGTTTCCATAAAATTTCACTCCTTATACCATGAAATTAACCGGCAAAATCAAATATATATAAGATTGTTGTTCGTCTCTGATAAAACACGGTGCTTTCGGGTTCATCAGGTAAATATCAACGGTTTCATCATCGATCACACGAAGGGCATCGATCAGAAATCTTGGGTTAAAACCAATCATGATATCTTTTCCATCTTTTTCAATATCAATATCTTCATCCATAGAACCAATCTGAGACTGGATCTTAAGTTCAATATTGTCATCCGTAATCGAAAGAATGATCGGTTTTTTATCACTCTCTTTTACAAGAAGTGTTGCACGGTCAATACAATCAAGCAGTTCTTTTTTATTTACCTGGATTTTGGTTTCATAATCGCTGGAAAGCATCTGATCAATACGGAAATATTCCCCTTCCAGCAGACGCGAAACAACAACCGTATCATCAAATTCAAATACAATATGATTTTTTGTAAAGAAAATGTTGACTTCATCCTCTGTTTCACCGGATAAAATCTTACTTATTTCGATAAGTGTCTTCCCTGGAACGACAACTTTCATATCAGTATATTCTTCTTTTAATTCAATTTTACGTATACTTATGCGATGTCCATCCAGGGATACTACGCGCAGTATATTGCCTTTGATCTCGAACAGTTCACCGGTCATCATTTTATTGGTTTCATTTGCCGCAATCGAAAAAATAGTCTGACGAATCACTTCTTTTAAAGTAAATTGTGAAACGGTAATATGATGATCTCTTTCTACAAATGGAAGATAGGAAAATTCTTCCCCGGACTGACCGCTGATGCTGAATTTTGCTTTTTCGCAGGTGATCGTAGTTGTCAGATTTGCATCTGTTTCAATAGTAACATCATTATCCGGAAGCTTTCTTATAATATCCGAGAAAATTTTTGCATCAATTGCAACAATTCCTTTTTCCAAAACAGTACCGTCAACAATAGTTTCAATTCCCAGTTCCATATCGTTGGCTGTAAATTTGATACAGTTTGTAGATGCATCAATTAAGATACATTCTAAAATAGGCATTGTTGTTTTTCCAGGAATGGCTTTCAAGACAATGTTAACACTTTTAAGAAGGTTGTTTTTTGGGCATATTAATTTCATTGTGTTGATAACTCCTTTGTGGTGTGTGTGAGATATATTGAAGAGAAAATCCGCAGTAGCCGCCGTAGGGGATGTGAATATGTGAATAACTCCAAAAATCCTTGAATTTACAGGAAAAAACAGGTTGGATAAACTGGTGAAAAGTCCACAAAATTCTGAGGAAAACCGGTGGGTTATTCACATCTTCAGAAACAGGGTAAAGTTATTCACACAGTATCCAACACATATCCACATAGAATTGTGCACAAATAAAAAGACGATGCTTTTTCTGCCGTCTAGTTTGGATTTAATTTCTTTTTAATAATATCAATGGTGTTTTTCAGGTCATTGGAAGTCTCAATTTCTTTCGAAATCTTCTCAACTCCATGAAGTACCGTTGTATGATCACGGTTTCCCATCAGTTTTCCGATTGCTTTCAGTGGTGTACTGGTCATTTCTCTGCACAGATACATGGCAATCTGTCTTGGCCCGACAATATCAGCACTTCGTTTCGAACCTTTTATATCATCTACTTTAATATGATAGTGTTCTGCGACTGTCATCAGGATCAAGTCTGGAGTAATTTCCCGTTTGGCATTTGGAGAAATCATATCTTTCAGGGCTTCCTGGGCAAGTTCTACTGTAATTTCGCGGTGTTCCAGACTGCTCATCGCAGTGATGCGGTTCAGTGCCCCCTCCAGTTCACGGATATTTGACTTGATATTGGTAGCAATATATTGAATAACCTCATCATCCAGATGATATCCTTTTTCCTTGGAATCGCGTTCTTCTTTTTTACGGAGAATGGCCATTCTTGTCTCATAATCAGGTGAGGAAATATCTGCGATCAGTCCCCATTCAAAGCGGGATTTCAGCCTTCCTTCAAGGGTTGCGATTTCTTTTGGCGGTTTATCAGATGAAATAATAATCTGTTTTTTCGCACCGTGCAGGTCATTGAAAGTATGGAAAAATTCTTCCTGTGTGGATTCCTTTCCTATAATAAACTGGATATCGTCGATCAGCAGAACGTCAATATTGCGGTATTTTTCACGGAACTTTGTCATAGCTGTATTATTGCCATTTCGAATCGCTTCAATCAGTTCATTCGTAAAGGATTCGCTGGTTACGTAAAGCACCCTGGTCTGTGGATTATTTTCCAAAATAAAGTGTGCGATCGAGTGCATCAGATGGGTTTTCCCCAGTCCAACACCTCCGTAGAGGAAGAGGGGATTGTAGATTTCACCGGGGGATTCGGCAACTGCCAAAGATGCAGCGTGTGCAAATTTGTTATTGCTTCCAACGACGAAATTTTCAAAAGTATATTCCGGATTTAAATTTGCTTTTTCTAATATATTATTGAAAGAACTGTCAGTATTTGAGGTGGAATCTGCTTCTTTTAAGACATCTTGTTCTACTGTATATACAATTTTGCAGTCAAGTCCGGTAATTTCTGCAATCGTAGAACGAAGTGGAACGGTAAATCTCTTATTTATATAGACATTAATAAAGTCCTGCGTTATCCCCATTTCATCGATCGGGACATAAATATAAAGCACACCTTCGTTGCTGTCATATCTTTGTACTTGAAGTGGTTTGATCCAGGTATTGATGGATACAGAGGAAAATTCGAACTCCGTTGCCAGGGTATCCACAATACTGTCCCACTTTTCTTCTATGATATTCATGAGAATCTCCTTTTAAGGCCAGTTTTGCTTATTTAATATTAAACTAAAACAGGAAAATTATCAATGCTTATTTTTGAGTGTGCATAACTTTTCGACAGTAATCCACACGAAAAAATGCGATAAAATAGGCATTTGCGAAAAAACAGGGGAAATTCTTCACATGAAATCACAAAGTTATCCCCAAGTTATCCCCAAAGTGTGGATAACTTTATGTAAACCAATAAGTTTACATAACTGTTTTTGTGAGATAGAAAGGATGAAAAATGTTGAAAATAAAGGGAAAATGAAAACAGGAAACGAAAAAAAGAGCAGAAAAAGAATGAAAAATCAATAGTAGAAAAAAGTACAGTGTGTATAACTAAAAGAACATCATCCACAGCGAAAAATTACTGTATTTAAGCGATTTTTTGAAAAACTGCAAAAAGTTTTTCACATGAAATCACAAAGTTATCCCCAAGTTATCCCCAAAGTGTGGATAAGTTTATGTAAACTAAAATACAGACAGAAAGAGGTTTATGAAATTTTTAGACTTCTGGTTGAAAAAAATGTAGGAATTACTTGACTTTACAAGGGTTTGCCCATATAATTGAAACGATGTTTTTTAAACAGATTTAATATTGATAAGGAGGTGCCGTAATAATGAAAATGACATTTCAGCCGAAAAAAAGATCCAGAGCAAAAGTTCACGGATTCAGAGCAAGAATGAGCACTGCAGGCGGAAGAAAAGTACTTGCTGCCAGAAGATTAAAAGGAAGAAAAAAATTGTCAGCATAGGCCGCAGATATGTGGCCTTTTCTTCTATGTTCGTCTTTTCATAAGGAGGACAGAGAAAAGGAAGCAGTATGATATTTTCAGAATCTTTGAAAAAGAACCGAGATTTCCAGACGGTATATAAGTGTGGAAAATCAGCCGCCAACCGATATCTTATTATGTATGTTTATCCAAATCATACAGAAAGAAACAGACTGGGGATATCGGTCAGTAAAAAGGTGGGCAATAGTGTGGTCAGACACAGACTGGCCAGATTGATCAGAGAAAGTTATCGTCTGAGTGAAGAGAAGTTTCACTCAGGATATGATATGGTAGTAATTGCAAGACCTGTTGCAAAAGATAAGAATTATTTTGAAATAGAAAGTGCATTATTACATCTTGGTAAAGTGCATAAAATAGCAGGTTGATATTCATGAAAAATATTTTAATCGCGATGATCCGGTTTTATCAGAAATTTATATCACCCCTCAAACATGTCAGATGTCCTTATACACCGACCTGTTCACAGTATGGCCTGGAGGCGATACAGAAATATGGGGCTGTAAAAGGAAGCTTACTGGCATGCTGGAGGATTTTGCGATGTAATCCCTTTTCGAAGGGTGGTTATGATCCCGTTCCGTAAACGGGCAGGAAGAATTAAAAATAGAAAATTGAATATGAAGAACTGCTGTATAATGTCAGGTGAATATGCAGGAGGAAAGTTATGTTATTAACGAAAAGCAACACCATCATCATTGGACAGGTGGCAACACTGTTGGGTCTTCTGATGAATGCGATTTTTAGTTTCACTGACGGGGTATTTGGTATTTCCAATATCGGTGTATGTATTATTTTGTTTACACTGGTTATTTATGCCCTGCTCACTCCACTCACAATCAAACAGCAGAAGTTTTCAAAGATGTCTGCGATTATGAATCCTGAGATAAAGGCAATCCAGAAAAAGTATGCCGGCAAAAACGATCAGGCAAGTATGATGAAGATGAACGAGGAAACACAGAATGTATATGCGAAATATGGTGTTTCTCCGATGGGAACATGTCTTCCGATGCTGATTCAGCTGCCAATCCTGTTTGCTTTGTATCGTGTAATCTGGAACATTCCGGCTTACGTTGCAAGTGTAAAAGATGTATTTACTCCTCTTGTAAATGTTCTTTTAAAGACACAGGGCACACAGCAGTTTTTAGTGGATACAGTAGGAAATCAGGTGAATTTTCAGAAGCTTGGTTATACAGCAAACAGTGCGATTGATGCACTGTACAAATTTAAACCGGCAGACTGGACTGCAATGGCAGAGAAGTTTCCGGATCTGTCAAACCTGATCTCGCAGACAACAGGCAGTCTTGATAAGATGAATTATTTCCTGGGACTGAATATTTCCAACTCACCAATGGCAGCGATGGTGGAAAATTTCAAGGCGCATAACTGGATTTTATTTGTATGTGCGCTGTTGATCCCGGTACTGGCAGGTTTAAGTCAGTGGCTCAACACAAGACTGATGCCTCAGGCAGCATCAAGTCCTGCAGGCGATGGCAACTCCATGGAAAGTTCCATGAAAATGATGAATAATATGATGCCGCTGGTATCTGTATTTTTCTGTCTGTCACTTCCGATCGGTCTTGGTATTTACTGGATTGCAGGTGCGGTATTCAGAGGCATCCAGCAGGTTTTCGTAAATAAACATATGGAAAAAATGGATATAGACGAGCTGATTCGCAAAAATATTGAGAAGATGAATGCGAAACGGAAAAAACAGGGACTTCCGCCAAAGAAAATTTCTGAGCATGCAAAAGTAAGCTTTAAAGAGCTTGAGAATGAACAGAAAGTGGATGAGAAGAAGCTGGCAGAGCGTCAGAAAAAAATCCAGGATTCCACGGAGTATTATAAACATGCAGATGCGAAACCAGGAAGCATTGCAGCAAAAGCAAGAATGGTTCAGCAGTTTGATGAAAAGAATTACAAAGGCAGGAAAAAATAGGACTGTCCTTAGAAATTATAATAATCAGAAAGAGTCTGAATTGTTACGAAAAAGGTAATATGGGGAGAAAAAGGATGGGAGGTATTTAAATGGAAGAGTATATCGAAGTTTCCGCAAAGACAAAAGATGAAGCGATCATGAATGCAGCCATTCAGCTTGGCACGAGCAGTGACAATATTGAATATGATGTAGTTCAGGAAGCAACTTCCGGACTTTTCGGAATTGGAAGAAAACCGGCAATCATTCGTGCGCGAAAGAAAAAAGATATTTCTCTTGATTTTGAGGAAGCCGTAAGAGATCCTTTGAAGGACATTTCTGCAAAGAAAAGCCCTGTGAAAAAACCGGCAAAGAAATTTACAAAAGAGCCGGTAAAAAAACAGCTTGAAAAAACAGTGGAAAAGAAGGAAGGAAAACCGGTTGAGAAGAAACCGGAAAATCAGCCGCAGCCAAAAGCTGAAAAAGCGGTGGAAGGAAAGAAAGAAGAACCGCAGGCAAAACAGGCAGCTCCAAGAGAAAAACTTCCGCTTAACAAAGAAGCAGCAGAAAAAGATGCAAAAGAATTTCTGGAGAAAATGTTTGAAGCAATGGATTCAGAAGTCATTATCAAAACATCATTTGATAAAGATGACAATCTGAACATCGAGCTTTCCGGAAAAGACATGGGTGTTCTGATCGGTAAAAGAGGACAGACTCTGGATTCTATCCAGTATCTTACAAGTCTTGTTGTCAACAAAGGCAATGCAGGATATGTACGTGTGAAAGTAGATACGGAAAACTACCGTGCACGCAGAAAAGAGACGCTGGAAAATCTGGCAAAGAATATTGCATTCAAAGTTAAGAAAACAAAGAAGCCGGTATTCTTAGAGCCGATGAATCCATACGAAAGAAGAGTGATCCATTCTGCGCTGCAGAACGATCCACTGGTGTCTACACACAGCGAAGGCGAAGAGCCATATCGTAAAGTTGTTGTTACATTAAAAAAACAGTAAAGTAAAATAGTTGTAAGTGATAGGAGTCTGATTTTCAGTGCGGCAGATATGCTGCCGAAAATCAGACTTTTTGAATATCAGGAGGAATCAATGAAAGGTGAAACGATTGCAGCGATCTCCACAGCGGTCAGCAGTTCCGGAATCGGGATTGTCCGTATCAGCGGAGATCAGGCATTTGAGATAGCGGACCGTGTATACCAAAGTCCGAAAGGCAAAAAGAAATTATCAGAACAGCCATCCCATACGGTTCACTATGGTTATATCTGTGATGGAGAAGAAGTGCTGGATGAGGTACTCGTAGTTCTGATGCGTGCACCGAGGAGTTTTACGGCAGAAGATACCGTAGAAATCGACTGTCACGGCGGTGTATATGCGATACAGAGAGTGCTGGAAGCTGTGATCAAAAATGGTGCGGCTCCGGCAGAACCGGGAGAGTTCACCAAACGTGCTTTTCTGAATGGAAGAATGGATCTGTCACAGGCGGAGGCAGTGATGGATGTTATTGAGGCAAAAAATGAATACGCTCTGAAAAGTTCGGTTGGTCAGCTTCGTGGAAGTATCGGTCAGAGAATAAAGGATCTGAGAGCAAAGATCATTTATCATATTGCATATATTGAGTCGGCACTGGATGATCCGGAGCATATCAGTCTTGACGGCTATCCACAGGAACTTGAGAAGGAAAATGAAGCATGGATGGAAGTGATAGAGAAACTGATCCGTTCTGCAAACGATGGAAGGATCATGACGGAGGGAATCAAGACCGTAATTCTCGGAAAGCCAAATGCCGGAAAATCTTCTCTGCTCAACAAACTCTGCGGAACAGAAAAGGCGATCGTGACCGATATTGCGGGAACAACAAGAGATGTGCTGGAACAGAGCATCAACCTTCATGGTATCACACTCAACCTGATGGATACCGCAGGAATCCGGGATACGGAAGATGTCGTAGAACAGATCGGTGTGCAGCGTGCAAAAAAATATGCAAAAGAAGCAGATCTGATTCTGTATGTGGCAGATTCTTCTACGGCACTGGATGAAAATGATGAAGAAATTATCGAACTGTTTGAAGGCAGAAAAGTGATCATTCTTTTAAATAAATCCGATCTGGAGCCGGTAACGACAGAACAGATTCTGAAAGAAAAAGCAGGAGAACATCCAGTGATCTGTGTTTCTGCAAAAGATGAGACCGGATTTGAACAGCTTGAGGATACTCTCAAAAATATGTTTCTCGAAGGAAACCTTTCTTTTAATGATGAAGTATGCATCACAAATATGCGGCATAAGGCGGCACTTATGGATGCAAAAGAGAGTCTGAAGCAGGTGACGGAGAGCATTGCACAGGATATGCCGGAGGATTTCTTCTCGATCGATCTGATGAGTGCATATGAATCTCTGGGAACAATCATCGGCGAGGCCGTAGATGATGATCTGGTAAATGAAATTTTCAGTAAGTTCTGTATGGGCAAATAAGTGGAGGCAAGAAATGAATACATTAGAAGAATATACAGATGTGGTAGTTGTAGGAGCCGGACATGCCGGATGTGAGGCAGCACTTGCCTGTGCAAGACTCGGACTTTCCACAACTATTTTTACCGTAAGTGTGGACAGCATCGCACTGATGCCGTGCAACCCAAACATCGGCGGAAGCTCAAAGGGACATCTGGTAAGAGAGATCGATGCACTTGGCGGTGAGATGGGAAAAAATATCGACAAAACTTTTATCCAGTCCAAGATGCTCAATAAATCCAAAGGACCTGCCGTACATTCTCTGCGTGCACAGGCAGATAAGGCAGAATATTCCAGAACCATGAGAAAAGTTCTGGAAAATACAGATAATCTGTCCATTGTACAGGCTGAAGTTGCAGAAATTCTGACAGAAGACGGAAAAATCACAGGAGTAAAAACATTCTCCGGGGCAACGTACTACTGCAAAGCATGTGTGCTTTGTACCGGAACGTATCTGCGTGCAAGATGCATTTACGGTGATGTAAGCAATTATACAGGCCCAAACGGACTGCAGGCGGCAAATCATCTGACGGATTCTCTGAAAGCACATGGAATCGAGATGCAGAGATTCAAGACAGGTACACCGGCACGAGTAGACCGCAGATCCATCGATTTTTCAAAAATGCAGGAACAGTTTGGCGATGAGAGAGTTGTGCCATTTTCCTTTACGACCAATCCGGAGAGCGTACAGATCGACCAGGCATCCTGCTGGCTGACTTATACAAACGAAGAAACACACGAGATCATCCGCAAAAACCTGGATCGTTCCCCGCTTTATTCCGGTATGATCGAGGGAAGGGGACCAAGATACTGTCCGTCCATCGAGGATAAAGTGGTCAAATTTGCAGATAAGAACAGACATCAGGTATTCCTTGAGCCGGAAGGACTGCACACAAACGAAATGTATATCGGCGGTATGTCAAGTTCTCTGCCGGAAGATGTTCAGCATGAAATGTATCACAGTGTAGCGGGGCTTGAGCATGCAAAAATTGTCCGTAATGCCTACGCGATCGAGTATGACTGCATCAATCCGAGACAGCTCGATGCATCGCTGGAATTTAAAAATATCAGAGGACTTTTCAGCGGAGGCCAGTTCAACGGCAGCAGCGGATATGAAGAAGCGGCGGCACAGGGACTCATTGCCGGTATCAATGCAGCAATGCAGATCAAAGGAAAAGAGCCGCTGATCCTCGATCGTTCGGAGGCTTATATCGGTGTTCTGATCGATGACCTGGTAACAAAGGAGAACCATGAACCGTACCGTATGATGACATCCAGGGCAGAATATCGTCTGCTTCTGCGTCAGGACAATGCAGACCTGCGTCTGACAGAGAAAGGTTATCAGGTGGGACTGATCTCTGAAGAACGATATCAGGACCTGAAGACAAAAGAACGTCAGATCGCAGAGGAGATTGAGCGTGTGGACCATGAAAATATCGGCGGGACCGAAGAAGTGCAGAAATTTCTGGAGGCACATGAAAGTACCCTTCTGAAATCCGGTACAACCATCGGAGAGCTGGTACGACGTCCGGAGCTGGACTATGAGATGTTGGAAGAGATTGATAAAAACAGACCGCAGTATTCTGCCGGTGTGCGTGAGCAGGTCAATATCAACATCAAATATCAGGGTTACATCAGAAGACAGATGAAGCAGGTCGAGCAGTTCAAGAAAATGGAAAACAAAAGGATTCCAAAAGATATCAATTATGATGACGTCGGAAGTTTGAGGATCGAAGCAGTGCAGAAACTGAAAAAATTCCAGCCGCTTTCCATCGGACAGGCATCCCGTATTTCCGGAGTCTCACCGGCGGATATCTCTGTGCTGCTTGTTTATCTGGAATCCAGGAATCGAAAGTAAAACAGGAGGAAAACGTGGACAGAAGTAAATTTCATATTTTAGAAGATGGATGTCAGGCATTTGGCGTGACATTGACAGATAAGCAGATCGAGCAGTTTGAGAAATATTATGAGCTGCTGGTCGAATGGAATAAAGTGATGAACCTCACCGGAATCACCGAATTTGACGAAGTGATGCAGAAACATTTTGTGGACAGCGTGGCAGCGGCAAAATACGCAGAGATGGAAAAAGTAAACAGTCTGATCGATGTCGGAACCGGAGCCGGTTTTCCAGGGATTCCGCTGAAGATTGTTTATCCACATATACAGGTGACTCTTTTGGACTCTTTGAACAAAAGGATCAAATTTCTGGAGGAAGTTGTGGATAACTTAGGGCTGACCGGAATTGAAACCGTACATGGAAGAGCAGAGGATGCAGCAAAAAAAGCAGAATATCGGGAACAGTTCGATCTGTCTGTTTCCCGTGCCGTTGCAAATCTTGCGTCCCTTACCGAGTACTGTCTGCCATTTGTAAAAGTCGGCGGAAAATTTGTTTCCTATAAATCCGTTTCGGTGGATGAAGAAATCACACAGAGCAAGAAGGCAGTTTATGTGCTTGGCGGAGAAATCGGAAAAGTAGAAAAATTCAATCTGCCGGAAAGTGATATGGAGAGATCACTCGTGATCATAGAGAAGAAGAGAAGTACACCGAAGAAATATCCAAGAAAAGCAGGGATGCCGACAAAAGAACCGCTTGTGTGAATGCGCAAAATAAAAATTTACGGTGGTTTCCTGGCAGGTGTAAGGAATAGAAATGCAGAGCATTTTATCAGGATG
>OHCF01000588.1_pt1 | contig 18820 bp, 14 predicted proteins | sample 1577511 | NCBI WGS metagenome assembly OHCF01 (sample SAMEA3879568, study PRJEB24766) | human gut metagenome | biome: human-associated habitat; feature: feces | place: USA | collected 1985/1987 | reverse complement strand
CGGTATGAATTTTGTGCATGGCTCGTAGCGTTCACAAAATCTTCACAAAAAATTAGCACTCACCACTTGACAGTGCTAACATTGCGTGCTATAGTACAGATAGAACAAAGGAAGAGGAGAAAGGGAACAGGAAATAAAAAACAGAAGTTCCCGAAAATCTCAAACCTCCTGAGTCCTGATAAGCGAAAAGTAAATGTAACCGTTCGGTACAGGTCGAAGTATCCGGGATGCGGAAAGGTTACTGGCAATTAGAAAAAGGAGAGATGACTTATGTTGATGCCGAGTATTTTTGGAGAAAATTTATTTGATGACTTTTTTGGTGATTTCCCATTTTATTACGATAAAGATATGAAGAACGTTGAGAAGAAACTTTACGGACGCAAAGCCAGCCACGTGATGAAAACCGACATCAAAGAAACAGATAATGGTTATGAGTTGGTTGTAGATCTTCCTGGATTCACAAAAGATGAAGTTCAGGCTACGCTTGAAAATGGCTATCTGACCATCAGTGCAGAAAAAGGTCTGGATAAAGAAGAGAAAGAAAAAGAAACGGGACATTACATCCGCAAAGAACGTTATGCGGGAGCCTGCAGCAGAAGCTTTTATGTCGGAGAAGATATCGAACAGGCTGATATCAAGGCTGAGTTCAAACATGGTATCCTGACTCTGTTTGTTCCGAAAAAAGAAGCAAAACCGGCAGTAGAGCAGAAGAAGACCATTGCGATCGAAGGTTGATCCTTTTAAAGCAAAGGGATTGAAAATATCCACCTGATAAAATACAGAGACCCTGGCAGATGAAAATCTGCCGGGGTTTTTTAGGTGCGCCTAGCGGCGCACGTTTCTAACCTGAAATTCTGGACAATAAAGCCCCAAAATGAATTTCGTTGAAGTAAACTGCGACTGACAGGCTGCATTAAAACGAAGAATGTGATATACTGGAAACCTAATGGTAAGTCTAACAGGAAGGAGCAGGTGCTGTGTCGGAGAAAAAGAAGTTTACAGTATATGCCGGAAGTGTGGCACTGTGCGTGTGTACTGCAGTTCTGCTTCATTATGTATCGGCTGCAGATCCTTATCTGGAATCCGCCTTCCGCCTTTTAAGACCTTTTATTTATATAGGACTTTATGTGGTATGGGCGATCTCTTTCAGGAAGAGGATCATCCAGAAAGAAACCCGTCGCTGCCTGATAGCGATCGCAGCAATGATGGTTTTCTGGATGTTTATCCGAATGTGCAAATTTGAGATACCGGACGAGATGCCGACAGCACAGCGATATGCCTGGTATCTTTACTATATACCTATGCTGCTGATCCCTACGGTCAGTCTTTATCTTGCATTTTATATACGGCAGCCGGAGGATTATAAATTACCAAAAAGACGATGGCTGCTGTTTCTTCCTGCACTCTTTCTGATCGGAATTGTATTAACAAATGATATGCACCAGTTGGTTTTTACGTTTCCGAAGGGAAAACTTGGAGAAGTGTCTTCTTATAAAACAGGAGTTTATGGATATGGAAGAGGGTATTATATTGTAATCGCATGGGAGCTTGGATGTGCACTGGCGGCACTTTTGATCATTCTGTTAAGATGCAGGAAAATCAAAAATAAAAAAATGGGCTGGCTGCCTTTTGCCGCTTATGGACTGGCGGCTGCTTACGGCATTGCTTATTATCTGAATCTGCCCTTCTGGAAAATAGTTTCAAAAGATATGACAGCCACATTATGCCTTTTGTTTGCTTTGATCATTGAAAGCTGCATCCAGTCCGGACTGATCCCCTCCAATACAGGATATGCACAGTTATTCGCAGCATCTGCCATTTCGGCGCAGATCACAGACCAGAATGGAAAATGCATCTACCAGTCTCAGGATTCTGAATATATTGCACCCAAGATCGTAAAACAGGTAATCCAAAGACCTGTCATGTCGGAAAATGGAATTCGGCTGTCAGGGAAACCGATCTGGGGAGGCTATGTCTTATGGAAAGAAAATCTTTCAGAACTACAGGAAATTTTAAAAGAGCTGGAAGACCGCAAAGAAGAATTAAAAGATGCAAATCTGATTGAAGAAGAAAACCTGAGAACAAAAAAGCAGGTAGAAAAACTTTCTATCCAGAATCAGCTGTATGATAAAATACAGAAACAAACAGCAAGACAGAGCACGCTTTTGGCGGAGTTCATGGAAGCATATGCCATGGAAGAGGATGAGAAGGAAAGGAAAAAAATATTAGGGAAAATTGTTGTGATCGGAGCTTATATAAAAAGACGCAGCAATCTTATCCTCATCGCAGAGCAGAGTGCAAAGTTTCCGATAAGAGAGCTGGAATTATGCTTCAGGGAAACGATAAGGAATCTGGAATGGAATCATGTGGAAGCAGCTTTTGTCACTTCTCTGGATGAAATCCGAAGTGAGGATGCCATGCAGATTTATGATTTTCTTGAGGCAGTCATTGAAGAATCACTCGAAGATCTGTCGGCATTCACCCTGAATCTCAAACGCAGGGAGGAAGAGATCCTTATGTCTTTGAGTGTGGAATGTAAAACAGATCTGCAAAAAGTTGCCGGACGATACCAGGCTTATGCAGAGCAGGATTTTGACGGTGCATGGCTGCTTTCCCTTGTACTGAAAGGGGGTCATGATAAATGATGAAAGCATTTGGAAGCTGTCCGCCGGAATATCAGATCATGGCAGTCTGGATCTTCATTTTTCTGACATTGCTCTATATGATTCTGCTTATCTGTGAGGGAACAGGGGAAAGACAAAAAAAGGCGATGCTGCAGGACAGCCTGCTGCTCATAGCTGCTTTCCTGATAACGTCCGGGTTGTGTGTGCGGCGGGAATTTTATGGAGAAGAGGATTTCATGCTAGTATTAAGAATACCGTATGGGATACTGATCGTTATGGAAATCTGCGGATTTCTATTTGCGGGAATACAGGCATTTGGAATTTATAAACGTCGCACAAACTGTCTGAGGGAAAATGCAATCCAGGAAAGTCTGGACAATTTGCCGAGCGGGATCGGAGTTTTTGACAGGAACGGAATGCCGAAACTGATGAACCGGAAAATGTATCAGCTTTGTCGGAATCTGGCGGGCAGGGATATCCAGAACATCACAGAATTGAGGGAAGCACTGGAATGCCCTCTTAAAGATCATGTATTTTATGACCTTGATCTGAAAGTATACTGCTTTTCAGACGGAAGCGTATGGAAATTTTCAGAGAAAGAGATCGTTACGGCAGGCGGAGATCGATTTTCGCAGTTCCTTGCTTCAGAAGTATCAGAATTATGTCAGAGCAAGGCATTGTTAAAAAAAGAAAATCAGAAGCTTCAGGAAATGTCGGCGGCTATGAAAGCACTTTCCAAAAATGTTGTAACTCTGACCAGAGAAGAAGAGACATTATCTATGAAAATGAGAGTGCATGATAATCTTGGATACAGCGTGCTGGCGACGCAGCGGATGTTGATGCGGGAATCCGAAGAAGACCGGGATATGTTTCTCTCACAATGGAAGCAGACATTAGACCTGCTGAATAAGGATAATGAGTCTGTTGAAGGCGAACAACTGCACAGGCAGGTGCAGGAGAGGGCGAAAATTCTGGGAGTAAAAATCATTTATACAGGCGAAAAAGTCTGGGAATCCCATATCTCTGAACTGATGGATATCATACTTTTAGAGGCACTTTCCAATTGTGTCCGCCATGCAGGGGCAAGTGAACTGTATGTGAAATTCAGTATTGAGAAGCAGGCGTGGGTCATGGTGCTCACGGATAATGGACAGAAACCGGAGAAAAACATCAAAGAAGGCGGAGGGCTATCAAGTATACGAAAAAGGGTGGAACAATGTGGAGGCAGCATGAGGATCGCTGCAGCCCCCCGGTTTTCGATAACCGTTAAGCTTTTAAGGGAGGTGCGGAGATGATACGGGTACTTATCGTGGAAGATCAGCGTATGGCCAGGGAAGATATGGAAAATCATATTCAGTCCAGTGGGAGATATTGTCTGGAAGCTTCCATCACAAATGCAGCTATGGCAGAAACGGTGTGCAGACAGAGCAGGTGTGAACTTGTCCTGATGGATGTCTGTACAGAGGATGATGAGAGCGGTCTTGTGGCAGCAGAGCGTATTAAAAAGACAATGCCTCAGATAAAGGTGATTATCGTGACTTCTTTAGCAGAGTGCAGTTTTATAGAGAGGGCACATAAAGCAGGAGTGGAAAGTTTTTGGTATAAAGATGCCGGAAAAGAAGAACTGCTGGAGGTTATGGACCGCACGATGAAAGGAGAGAGTGTCTATCCGGACGCTCCGCCGACGGTGATGATCGGAACGGCGAAAAGTTGTGATTTTACACAGGGGGAACTGGCTGTCCTGCGATTAGTGGTGGAAGGAGAATCCTACAAAAAAATCGCAGAGAGTTTGTGCATATCACCGGAGACAGTAAAATGGCATATTAAAAATATGCTGCAGAAAACAAATTTTGATTCCAAAACAAAACTGGCGGTAGCTGTTACAAAGAAAAATCTGATTATAAACGGATTTTAAAAAATGAAAAATCCCATTGCTTTCCTGATAGTGAGGCAATGGGATTTTTTTGCAAAAGTACATTTTACTACCCATCTGGGTAGTGCTTAAGTCGCAAAAAACAGATATCATAGTAGTATATAAAAGTGAAACAAAAGTGCTCCAATCATATGATTCTGATTTTTTTATTGAGATGTCAGAAGCACCGGATAAAACATCAGAATTATGCAGAGTCATTCAGCCGCATATTCTGATGATGGAAATTACAGGTCAGGCATTGTGGTCATTAAAAGAACGCCTGGCAATCTGCAGGGAAGTGCGGAGGTATGCTCCAAACTGCAAATTTATTTTTACAGTAGATGAGAAAGCGAACGCAGAGACCGCAAAAAAAATAGTAGAATGTAAAAGAACAGGTCTGATCGACTGTTTCATTTATAATACCATTTCATCCAGCTATATGACTGCAGTTCTGGACAGTCTGTAGGCTGCAGTCCCGGAAGGAGAAAAGATAAACATGAGATCTGTTATGAAAAGGATCTGCCTGTCTTTGGCAGTGATCGCAGTCCTGATTTTTACAGGGTGCGGGCAGAAAAAAACGAAAGATCCGATCACTGTCACATTGTGGCATGTATATGGCGGACAGACAGAATCACCCTTAAATGATCTGATTGATCAGTTTAACGAAACGATTGGAAAAGAGGAAAATATACGGGTACAGGTTGGCAGTGTTACGAACACGAATACAATACATGAAAATGTACTGGCATCTGCATTTGGAGATCCGGGAGCTTCCGAACTGCCGGATATGTTTGTTTCCTATCCGAAAACTGTTTTGGCTATGCCGGATGACACCGTTCTTGTAGATTACTATGATTATTTTACGAAAGAAGAACTGGACGGGTTTATTCCCGCTTTTTTGGAAGAAGGTGTCATTCATGACAGACTTTCCATTTTGCCGACAGCAAAATCAACGGAAGTTATGTTTGTCAATAAAACAGCATTTGACCGTCTTGCGAAAGAAACAGGGGCAGATATCGAAGATTTAAAAACATGGGAAGGGCTCTTTGCGATGTCAGAACAATATGCTGAATGGACAGATAACAAGACACCAGAGATCCCTCATGACGGAAAGAATTTTTTTGTTCATGATTATCATTTTAACTATTTTCAGGTAGGTGTAGAATCATTGGGCGAAAATTTCTTTAAAGGAGAAAATCTGGCTTTCGGACCGGAATTTCAAACAGTATGGGAACCTTATGCAAAAGCGGCACTGTCCGGAGGAGTATGGCTTCGCAGCGGTTATGCGACAGAACCTTTACGTACGGGAGATTCGATCGTGTCAGTGGCTTCCTCTGCCAGTGTTCTGTACTATTCTGACGAGGTTGCCTATGAGGATAACACATCAGAAAAAATAGAGATTGTCGCCATGCCATCTCCTGTATTTTCCACAGGGGAAAGGATGGTCATGCAGCGAGGTGCCGGCATTTGTACTGTAAAATCCACACCGGACAAAGAAAAAGCCTGCATCACCTTTCTTAAATGGCTGACAGAAACCCGGAAAAATGTAGAATTTGTAACCAGCCTTGGATATATGCCGGTAAAGCAGGAGGCATTTGACACCTGCCTTCCGGAAGCGATCAGGAAGCTGAGTGATCCAATGTATGTCTCGCTTTATCAGGCTTTTCTGGATACGCAGGAGAATTATACATTTTATACGGCTCCGCAGATGAATTCCTATCTGGAGCTGGAAACAAGGTTTGAAGAACTTGTCAGGCAAGTCTTGTCAGTAAAGCGTCAGCAGTGCATAAACAAACCGGAAAATATAGATAAACTTGTCAAAGAGACATTAGCGGATTTCAAAGTGGCATACATACGATAATGTTTGACCGGATGAACCAGAAGAGGCGACAGGCATATGAGGGAAAAAAGAAAAAATTTATGGAAAATCATAAAAGGAATAAGGAAACAAAGCATCTGTATGCAGAAAAGACTGACTGTTTACTGGTGTGTAGTGATCCTTACTCTTTTTCTGGCAGCAGTTCTGTTGATGAGTATTTTGGGAGTCATTCCGGGAATGGATCTGAAAGTAGGGGAAATGTTGTCTGCCCAGCAGAAAAACACGATGTCTGCCCTGACAGAGCAGACAGACATTATGATGGCGAGAAGCATTTCCATGTCAGAAGAGATCACAAAAGAATTAAGTCAATACTTGACAGCCAATGGAAAAGCATTCTCCGATTTAAATGATAATCCTCAGTTAATTATGGATTTGGAAACAGCTTTGTATTCTTCACTGAGATCAGCACTGGATGTGAATTATTGCAGCGGAGTTTTTGTTATATTAAATGCAACGGTAAATACGGAAACGGAATATGCAGACACATCACGCATGGGAATCTACCTGCGGCTGTCTGATTTAAAGGCAGTAAATACCAGCAAACAGCATGTGGTTTTTTTCAGGGGAAATCCTTATGTTGCAAGGGCAGAGAAGGTACAGCTCCATAACCGCTGGAATTTAGAGTTTGATACATCTGCATTGCCAGGCTATGAACAGATCATGAAATTTAAAGGAAACAGGCTGGCAGAGAGCTGTCTGTGGACCGATCGGCTTAAACTGAAGGATACATGGGAAGATGTACAGTTTTTATATGTGCCGGTTTTGGACAGCACCGGAAAAGTACGGGGGCTGTGCGGTATGGAGATGAGCAATCTATATTTCAGACTTTCCTATCCCATGGTAGAAGGATCCTGTGGAAATATGGTGACAGTGGTGGCTCCAATGGATGAAAAAGGGAAAATTTATCTGGATAAAGCAATGTTCGGGGACACAAAAGAAACCCATCTCTCACCAACCGGAACGATGACCGTAAAGAATGGAAAGCATTATAACACTTATTCCGCAGCTTTTAGAAAATATATAGGCAGACATGAAGTGCTTAACCTGAAAAGCTGCAATGGGATGCCGCTGGCGGTACTGACATTGATGTCCGAAGCGAATTATGAAAAATTAACAGCAGAAAGCAGAAGAGCCTGGATTACCGGTACGTTGATTTTTCTTTTTCTCCTGTTGATTCTTTCCATCGTTATGTCCCATTATTTTGTAAAACCAATCTTGCGGAGTTTAAAAGCACTGCAGGATGATACGCTGACAGACGGGAATTTGTCGGGAATCTCAGAAGTGGATGCACTGGTGGATTTTATGCAGACAAAAAGAAATGCAGAAAAACTGGAAAATGGCGGAATTCCTGCGAACATAGAAGAAATGCTTAAAGCATTTGCCATGCGGGTGGAAACGCTGACTCCGGCAGAAAGAAAGGTTCTTCAGTATTATATTGAAGGATATACGATCCAGGAAATAGCTTCGCTGCTCTATATCAGTATTGGGACGGCGAGAAAGCATAACACAAACCTGAACCGAAAACTGGGAATAACTGTCAGAGAAGAATTAATGCTTTACATAGACCTGTTTCGTAAATGCAATCAACTGGATAAACTGACCACCCGGACAGAGTAAAAAAAGAGTCGTACAGACTCTTTTTTTATTCCCGGATATATAGCTTTCTGCAGAAAAATGATAAATATGTCTATATATGGTTTTCACAAAACAAAAAAACAACATATAGTATACTAACCATTCGTATTTTGGAAAATCAGGCTAAAAATACGAATGGCGACCATATCATTTATTTCCTGGATCTGATATGCTTTCATCACAAACCAAATAAAAACCAAAAAAGAAAAGGAAGGAGAAATTTACTATGAAAAAGTATGAAGTTTTAGGAGGAAATTTACCGGTTGTTGTATGTGAATTATCAGCAGGAGAATCCATGATCACAGAAAGTGGAAGCATGAGCTGGATGACTCCGAATATGAAAATGGAGACGATTTCCGGAGGCGGAATGAAAAAAATGTTCGGCAGGCTGATGTCAGGTGATTCTATGTTCCAAAACAGGTATACCGCAGAAGGCGCAGACGGAACGATTGCATTTGCATCAAGTTTCCCTGGAGCGATCAAAGCACTGGATATCAGAGACGGTCATTCTATGATCGTGCAGAAGAGTGCATTCCTTGCTTCAGAAGAAGGCGTAGAACTGTCCATGCATTTTCAGAAAAAATTAGGGAAAGGCATATTTGGAGGAGAAGGTTTCATTATGCAGAAACTGAGTGGAAATGGAACGGCATTTGTAGAGATTGACGGGCATGCCGTGGAGTATGAACTGGATGCCGGACAGGAGATATTGATCAGTACAGGGTATTTGGCAGCAATGGAAGAAACCTGCACAATGGATGTTGTAGCGGTAAAAGGAGTGAAAAACATGCTGGTCGGAGGAGAGGGCATTTTTAATACCGTAGTCAGAGGACCGGGAAAAGTGATCTTACAGACAATGCCGATCAGTAAGGTGGCAGAATTACTGACTCCATTTTTTACAAAAAATAAATAATGGAAGGAACGAGGATTATGAAGAAAAAGAAAAAGTTGAATTTATTATTTTTGTTTGCATTTATTATCAGTGTGATAACACTGGTAGGCTGTGGGAAAACAGCAGGAGAGGCAAGTCCGTATGAAGGAAAATGGATAGCGGTATCCGCTCAGATGATAGGAATGTCTGTCAGTGTGGATGAAACCTTTGGAGGAGCTTTCGAATTTGAGGTAAAAAATGGCGGAAAAGTTTCTTTTTCAGTAGGAGAAGTTACCGGAAATGGAAAATGGTCTGCAAAAGATGACAAGTTTAGCTTAACTATCGAAGGAGAAGAAATGGTGGGAACCATCGGAGAAAACAACATTTCTTTTGACGATATGCTCGGAATGGGAGTAAAAGTGATTTTCGCAAAGGAAGGGACGGATGCCATGGATCCGGCTCACTATCTGACAAAGGAAGAGAAAGCGGTCATAGGTGAGTGGGCTGCTGAAAGTGTGGAAGAACTTTTAGGAGACGGGCCGCAGACCTCTATGGAAGGCGTAGAGAATATCAATGATGCACTGCGTCTTAACTTCAAAGATGACCGTAATGTATCAGTTGTTTATAAAGGCGAGGAGATTGGGACATTCCCGTGGTCAGTTGCAATGGGATACTGTATGATCGAATCAGAAAACCCGTCTCTTTCCGTAACGATCAATGACGATGATACTTTGAAAGTATCTTACAGCGATGACGAGGACTATTATACATTTCATTGCGTGAAAAATGACAGTAAATAAATGAAAAAGACATAAAAATCGTGAAGGGAGGGAAAAGCCCATGAAAAAGAAAATGTGGTTTGTGCTGTGTATAATGACAAGTATTTTGCTGACAACTGCCTGTGGAGAGAAAAAAGAACCTGGAGAAGAAAAAACAGAAACAGCCGTTCAGACAGAAACGGTCATGCAGACAGAAACGGCCGTTCAGACAGAAACAGAACCTGATCAGGAGTTCCCGGGAAGGGAAAGCCTTAAACTTAGTTTATTTACCGTACATTATCCGGAAGAATGGAAGTACGACAAAGAAAGAATGCAGGAAGATGATGACTACTCTTACGTCAGATTTTTTGGCGGAGAAACAGCAGATGATTCCGGAAACAGCATTTATATAGAAGCAACAAAAGAAGATGCATATAAATACCGGAAAGGTCTGGTTGCCTTCGGTGTGGATTTAAAGGAATATGCAGAAGGAAAAGCAGAGACTGTATCGATAGGGAATGCAGAATATGCGGTAATGCCGGAAAAGAATTCCGGAAGGTACACGTATATGTATCGCCATGAACAGTCAGGTACGTCTTATGATATCAGAGTACACGGAGACGCAGCAAGTGATTCTGTCAAAGAATTGCTGAAAGGCATTGTGATGGAATTAAAGGATGAAGGAAATGAAGACGCACCGTGGCCATGGGAGGGGAAGCCTGTTGAGCCTGTATTGACAGAACAGATGGTAGGTTTTTATACGATCGTTCCGGAATATATACCATTTAAAGAAGCACAGGGTGTCATGCAGATCATGGATCACCAGTTTGTAAAACATGACGATCAGGTATACCATTTGCTGGAGAATAAGCTGGATACTTACAAGTATTCAGAAAGTGGACTCGAATTTGTTTCCTCAATGGAGTTGGAAAGAGATTGTGAATATCTGTCCGGGGACAACAGCGGAATGCTGTATCTTTCACCGGGAATCCAGGATGTGATTGGTGTAAAAGACGGCAAAAAGGTGCTTCAGACAACGGTAGACGGCTATCTGAATATGCATCCGTCCGGAGAATGGGGAATCAGTTTCTGGGTGAACAGCGATACGCAGAAGATTGTGAACCAGGGCGCTAACCTGACGGCTGAACCGTGGATACTGACCGGATTAAATAAAGATGATGAACGCAAGGGACCATTTTCTATGATCGATGACGTCCAGATCACAAATGACCATATTATGGTTGCCGGTTCCATGGCTGCGGAAGGCGGAGGCACAAAAATTATTGTCTATGATCATGAAGGCAATCAGCTTTTGGAATTGGGCGGTGCAGAAATCAGTTCTCCAGACAGGCTTGGCTCCATCACGGGCATGGCAGAGACAGAAAATGGTTTTGTAGCGGCAGATGGAAATATGCGGAAAATACAATTCTGGGCAAAAGACGGAACCCATGTAGGTGCCATTTCTACAGATGATATATTTGGTGTCAGTTATCCATGGCTGGAAGATATGCAGCTTTTAGATGATGGCTCTCTTTTGCTCCTGCTGACACAGGAGAGGGAGGACGGATCAGCAAATGAACTGATGTTTTTCAGACTGACAGGATTCTGAGAGAAGGAAAGGCAGAAGACTCATACTTTTTAGTGCAGTTGATTTTCCGGTAAGGAGGGTGAAGAAAATGAGTGATAAAGTGAAAACCAGATGGATGATTGCGGGGGCGGCCTTTTGTGCCGCCCTTTTCCTTTTCTCCGGGGCCATGCTGGCCCGTGAATATCTCGACCAAAAGCAGAGCGCCGAAGCCTTTGACGAGGTGGCTGGGTTGGTCAAGGAAGATGTGGAGCTGCCCACTTTGACGGTGGAAGGCAGCCCGGCCCAGGAGCCGGAGGCACTCACAGCCTTTGAGAAATACGCGGACGTGTACGCCCAGAACAGCGATCTGGTGGACTGGGTTTCCATCCCCGGCACCCGGATTGATTACCCTGTCATGCAGACCAAGGACAGCCCGGATTTTTACCTCAAGCACGCCTTTGACAAATCGTACAGCAGCTACGGCGTGCCCTATCTGGCCGAAAACTGCGACATTGGCATTTCCGACAACCTGGTGCTGTACGGCCACCACATGAACAACGGCTCGATGTTCTCCGACCTGTGCAGGTATGAAAGCGAGGATTTCTACCGGGAACACAAGACCATCCATTTTGACACGCTGGACAGCTTTGGCGAGTATGAGGTGATCGCCGCCTTTAAGACGGTGGCCTACTCTGGGGAGGGGTTCAAGTATTACCACTTTGTCCAGGCTGAAAACGCCGAGGCTTTTGAGGCGTATATTGCAGAGTGCAAGGCGCTGGCCCTTTATGATACGGGCGTGACTGCGGAATATGGCGACAAGCTCATCACCCTTTCCACCTGTGAATATTCCCGGACAAACGGCAGGATGGTTGTGGTGGCAAAGCTGCTTGACGCATAAGGGCACGCCCGCCCTGGGAAGGAGGTGAAGCCTATGGGCAAGGGCATTAAGACAAGGAGTGTTGCAGAAAAGACGATCAAGGCGATTGATAAATCTGCGGTTGCTTCGGAACGGATGAAAGAAGCATATATCCGCACCAAGGACAAGGCCGAGCATGGCCTGTACGCAGAGGAAGGCTCTCCCGGCGAGTATGCGTCCGACCGTGTTTCTTCCGGGGTTGAGAATACGGCCCGTGAAGCTGTCCACCAATTTGACAAGCAGGGCCGCAAAGGGGTTAAGACCACCAAAGAGAACATTTCCAAGGTCAAGGAGAACATCCAGAAGCGCAAGGCCGCAGCCGAACAGCCGAAAAAACAAGCGGCAAGGCAGACCAGACAGGCCGCAGACCGTATTTCAGAGCCGGTGAAAGCCATCCGGCAGGAACGCGGGGCTGTCAAGACCCTGGATCGGGGCCAGAAAAGCATTAAAACCGTGGACAGGAGCCGCAAGACCATCAAGCAGGCGTCCTCTACCGCCAAAGGGACAGTGAAAACCGCCAGCAAATCCATTAAAACAGCGGAAAAGACAGCCAAAGCCAGTATCAAGACTACCCAGCAAGTAGCAAAAACGGCTCAAAAAACAGCCCAGGCCACAGCAAGGGCCGCCAGAGCCGCCGCCCATGCTGCCCGCGCTGCGGCAAAAGCGGCTGTGACTGCGGCAAAGGTGGCGGTCAAGGCCACCATCGCGGCGGTGAAGGCCATCATAGCAGCAACGAAGGCGCTGATTGCGGCCATCGCTGCGGGCGGCTGGGTTGCGGTGCTGGTGATTATTGTGATCTGCCTCATTGGCATGATTGTCGGCTCCTGCTTTGGGATTTTCTTTTCCGGGGAGGACTCCGGCACCGGGCAGACCATGCAGACTGCGGTGCAGGAGATCAACGCCGAGTACGAGGAAAAGCTGGAGGAAATCAAAACATCCCACACCTACGACGTGCTGGAGATGTCCGGCAGCCGGGCGGTTTGGAAAGAGGTGCTTGCGGTGTATGCCGTCAAGATCACCACCGACCCGGACGCTGCCCAGGAAGTGGCCACCATGGACGATTCCAAAAAGCAGCTCTTAAAGGATATTTTCTGGCAGATGAATGAAATCTCATCCAGCACCTCTACCCAGACGGAAACCATCATTGAAACCTCAGACGATGGGAACGGGAACATCGTAGAAACGGAAGTCACCGTCACCCGCACCTATCTGTATATCACCGTCAGCCACAAGACGGCGGAGGAAATGGCCGATCAGTTCAGCTTTCACGAAGATCAGCGGGAACAGATGGCGGAGCTTCTGGCCGATGAGAACAATTCCCTCTGGAGCCAGATGCTTTACGGCATTACCGGAGGCGACGGCGAGATCGTCACCGTGGCGCTCTCTCAGGTGGGGAACACAGGCGGTGCGCCCTATTGGAGCTGGTACGGCTTTGGCAGCCGTGTGGAATGGTGCGCCTGCTTTGTGAGCTGGTGTGCCAATGAGTGCGGCTATATCGACGCTGGTGTTATTCCAAAGTTTGCAGCCTGTGCGTCCCAAGGCGTCCCGTGGTTTAAGGAGTGCGGGCTGTGGCAGGATAACAGCTATGAGCCGCGCCCCGGCGACATCATCTTTTTCGACTGGGATGATGGAGGCCAGGACGGTTCTTCCGACCATGTGGGGATTGCGGAGAAGGTGGAGAATGGCCGCATCTACACGGTGGAGGGCAACTCTGGCGACTCTGTGCGTCAGAACAGCTACCCCGTGGGATACTATGAGATTTACGGGTATGGCACACCCGCCTATTAACAGCCCCAAAAAAGAAGAAGCCCAGCCGCGCAGGCGGCTGGGTACATAATGATAATAACAAAAGCATCGTCCCCTTGACAGCAAGACAAAAATATGCTATCCTGACTTTTGTTTGATAATTGGATTATCTTAAATAAAGTAATTATCCAAGAAGGGAGGAAATATTTTGAGTTACTGTTCCGACTTGACAAGAGAGCGAATTATGGAATGTGCGAAAGTGGAATTCCTAAAAAAAGGCTTTCAGGCAACGCAGCTTAAAGATATTGTTACCGCTGCAAAGGTTACAACAGGTGCAATATATCGACATTTTAAGGATAAAGAAGCGTTGTTTTTTGCCTTAATCGAAGATGTTTACCATTATACATTAGATTTTCTGGATAATGCAGAACCTTACGATAAAGTTGGAATTAGAGAAGCTATTGAGAGGGATTCTGTTGAAGCGTCATATGTTCAGGCAATGACATATGTCAACTATATGTACGAGCATTTGGAGGAATTTCAACTCTTGCTGAAATGCAGCAAAGGTTCTCGCGTCGAAAACTTTATAGAAGAAATTACAATTCAATATACGAAACAGAATGCCCTATTTGTAAAGGCGGCATATGAAGCGGGATATGCGAAATGTCTGCCAAACGATATAGAAATACACATTTTGACGCATGGATATATTACTGCACTATGTGAGTGTATTTTGCACGATGTTCCTTATGAAAAGGCGGAGGATTATGTAAAAAACATCATAAAATTCCAGCACTATGGCTGGTATGGTGTATTAGGGCTTCCGCTAAAATAAGTGGCTTTTGCCATTTATTTTTTGCCAAATAGTTAGTTTTTGCTAACCTATTTAAGGAGGATTTTTTCATGAAGAAAAAAACGAAACCTGGAGCAATTCAGCAATTGTTGAGTTATGCAGGAAATAATAAAAAGCAACTATATCTTTCAACCTTTCTTGCAACGCTGGGCGAACTATTCGGGATGGCCCCCTTTATTACAGTGTCATTATTAGTCGCGGAACTATTTAACAAAACAGCTACTATTCAAAATGTATGTATCTTGTTTGCAGTCGCTTTGGGCGGGCAAATATTAAAACTGTGGCTTACATATCAATCCTCTTTTATGTCGCATAAGGCTACATATAAAATATTGAAAAATATCCGTAGCAAAATCGTAGATAAAATGCTTCGGGTTCCAATGGGCGTCATGTTGGATACGCCGACCGGAAATTTCAAAAATTTGATGGCAGATACAGTTTCAAAATTAGAGGATTCGATGGCTCATTTTATGCCTGAAATAACCTCTAATGTAGTGGCTCCCCTATGCTGTATACTACTGGTATTTATTCTTGACTGGCGCATGGGATTAGCTGCATTGATTACAATTCCCCTCGGACTTTTGGGTTACATTGGAATGATGAACGATTATGTGAATAAAAGTACCACTTATATGAAATCACAAAATGCGATGAACAGTACGCTGGTTGAGTATGTAAATGGTATAGAGGTTATTAAGGCATTTAATCAAGGAAGTGCTTCTTATAGTAAATTTACAGGTGCAATTAACTTCTTCCATGACAGTACTCTGGCATGGTGGAAGCAGAGTTGGCTTTGGTCAGCAGTCATTCAGGCTGTAATGCCGACAACATTGTTGGGAACGCTTCCGATTGGCGCATGGCTTTATATGACTGGAACATTACCATTATCAGATTTTATCACTTGCATTATCCTTCCTATTGGATTTATTGCCCCGCTTATGCGAGTAGGAAAATATTCTGAACAATTTAATATGGTGAAAGCCTGCCTCGATCAAATACGGGATTTTATTGAAAAACCGGAACTGAAACGTCCAGAAAAAAATGTTGCACTGGATGAAACAGCCTATCGCTTTGAAAATGTTTCTTTCGCTTATAACGAGACGGAAGTTCTGAAGAATGTATCCTTTGAAATCAAACCAGGTACTGTTTCAGCAATTGTCGGCCCTTCCGGTTCCGGAAAATCAACGATTGCAAAACTCATGGCTGGTTTTTGGGACGCCACAAAAGGAAAAGTTATTTTTGGCGGAAAGAATATTAAAGAGATTCCTTTCGCACAGTTGATGGGTGAAGTCAGTTATGTTGCACAGGACAATTTTCTGTTCGATGAAAGTATCCGTGAAAACATCCGGCTCGGAAAACCGGATGCGACAGACGATGAGGTGGTAGCTGCTGCAAAAGCTGCCTGCTGTCATGAGTTTATTGTAAAGTTGGAAAACGGATATGATACAAATGCCGGAGACGCAGGAGGAAAACTTTCTGGCGGAGAACGTCAGCGAATTACTATCGCAAGGGCAATTCTAAAAAATGCAAGAGTAATTATTCTTGATGAGGCCACGGCCTATGCTGATCCAGAAAATGAGTATCTCATTCAAAACGCTATCAGTAAACTTGTAAAAGGAAAAACCCTCATCGTAGTAGCTCATCGTCTTGCGACCATCCAGAAGGCTGATCAAATCCTTGTGGTGGAAAATGGAAAGATTGTTGGCTGCGGCAGGCAGGAAGAGCTTTTATCAGAATGCCCACTTTATCAAAGATTATGGAGTGATTATGTGAGTTCAGCTGATCAAGTGGAAGGAGGGACATTTTAATATGTTTTCAATTATAAAAAGGATTTTACGGTTATCTGGGAAATATCGTCCCCGTGTAATTGCCGGACTGATCTTCAATGCTCTGAAATCCTGCTGCGCCGCCTTTGTATTTTTTGCTGTGCTATTGGTAATGTTGAATATCGAACACTTAACAGAGACTGTCATTTTACAGGCATTTGGAATTGTTGCACTTAGTGTTTTGGGCCGCTTTTTGTTTCAGTACCTAAGCGATGTGCTAATGAGTGCGTCTGGATATGAGATTTTCCGGGAAAAGCGTCTTGAGATTGGAAATCAGCTCAAAAGGGCACCAATGGGCTATTTTACAGAAAATAATCTCGGCACCGTACAAACAGTATTGACAACAACAATTTCCGATCTGGAAGGGAATTGTATGCTTGCACTAACATTTTTGGTAGGAGGTTTTGTACAGGCGCTTGCCATGACGCTAATGTTGGGTATATTTTGCTGGCAGATTGGGTTTTTGGCTTTAACAGGAATTTTAGCGGGAATTCTTGTACTGGGCCAGATAAAAAAGCGGGCCGGCGCGCATACGGAAGATATGCAAAATGCTCAGGAATTGTTGGTGGGAAGTGCATTAGAATACATAAAAGGCATTTCTGTTCTGCGCATATTCGGAAAAGGCAAAGAAGGAAAAGGAAAAGTGGATCAAGCCTTTGAAAATAAGTGTCGCAGCGATATAGCGGTTACAATTTCTACTGCCGGAATTATGAAGCTGTATGAAGCCGTATTTAAGATTACAAGTTGCCTGTTATTTTTATTGTCAGCTTTGCTCTATTTGTGGGGAGTTATCACATTGCCCTATTGCCTTTTATTTATCATCTGTGCATTTTTAATGTTCATGGAATTGGAATTGATGAATGACGGGGCCTTTTTGAGTAAAATGCTCGCTACGCAGTTGGATCGGCTGGATTTCATCTCAGATATACCGGTTTTAGATGGAGACGGAAAGGATATTGTCCTGAAATCATATGAGATTGAACTGAAAGATGTTATTTTCGCTTATGACAGCCGTCCGGTTTTAGATGGAATCACCTTGAAAATCCCACAGAACTCTACTTGTGCTATCGTTGGGCCGTCAGGTTCAGGGAAAACAACTTTGTGTAATATGATTGCAAGATTTTGGGACGTAAATTCTGGAAGTGTTAAAATTGGAGGACACGATGTAAAAGAATTTACTTGTGATAGCCTTTTATCATATGTAAGTATGGTATTCCAAAAGGTGTATCTGTTTAATGATACGATTGAAAATAACATCAAATTCGGAAAACCTAACGCGACCCATGCGGAGGTGGTAGAGGCCGCTAAAAGGGCCCGCTGCCATGATTTTATAGAGGCGCTCCCGCAAGGCTATGAAACAATGATAGGAGAAGCAGGTTCCACTTTGTCTGGGGGAGAAAAACAGAGAATTTCAATAGCAAGGGCGATATTGAAAGACGCGCCCATCGTCATTTTGGATGAAGCGACATCCAGCGTAGACCCGGAAAATGAAAAAGCTCTTTTGGACGCAATTTTTGAATTGACGAAAAATAAAACACTAATTTCTATCGCTCACAGGCTGTCTACTGTTCGGACGGCAGATCAAATTATTGTCATTGATCAAGGCCATATTGTTCAAAAGGGAACCCATAAGGAATTAGCAGAAAAAGAAGGGATTTATCGTACTTTTTTGAAGTGCAGGGAGAAATCCATCAGTTGGAAGCTAGGAGGTGTGTTGCCATGAAAAAACAATTTCCAATTATATCTTTTGAACATGCCTCTTTTCAGTATGAAGGACAGTCTCAGGAAAGTCTAAAGGATGTAAAGCTTATCATAAAATCGGGAGAATTTCTTGTTATTACTGGGCAGAGCGGATGTGGAAAGACCACATTAACCAGGTGTATCAATAATTTGATTCCCCGCTTTTTTGAAGGCAGATTATCCGGCGAAGTCATTGTATCGGGACGTTCCATAAAAGAATCGGACGCCGGTGAGGCTGGTAAAGAGATTGCTTCAATTTTTCAAGATCCCCGCAGTCAATTTTTTACTACAAACAGTTCCAGCGAAGTTGCGTTTGCCTGCGAAAACTATGGAATTCCACATAAAGAAATCGTTAAACGTGTTAACAGCGCCTTTCAGTCACTGAATATGGAGAACCTAAAAGACAGAGATATTTTTGCCCTGTCCAGTGGAGAAAGGCAAAAAGTTGCTTTTCTCGCAGCGACTACTCTTAATCCACAAATTTATGTGCTGGATG